>Ga0189288_10033_pt1 | contig 220789 bp, 172 predicted proteins | sample UW105minimetaG_FD_130316 | JGI IMG/M metagenome (GOLD analysis project Ga0189288, IMG submission 130316) | Marine microbial communities from the Costa Rica Dome - UW105 mini metaG | ecosystem: Environmental > Aquatic > Marine > Oceanic > Photic zone | place: Costa Rica: the Eastern Pacific... | reverse complement strand
TTTTAAAGAACATTCACTTGAAGCCGTTGCTTCTTAGTGACTCACCCTGTTCGAGTGAGGTGCGCATTATACGCTGGAAGTTTTCGCTGTCAACACTTTTTGAAAATTTATTTTCTGAAGCGTCTCTTCTAAACTCCCGTCTTTACTGGCCTATAAAGGTAGTAGAGACTTACTTCAGGAGGCTTGCTGTTTTGCTTTTCCCCCGAAGCGGATGCGCATTTTAGGGAAATGAGCGCTCACGTCAACACTTATTTTGAAAAAGTTGAAAAAACTGAACTAACCGTCTATTTTTCGCTCAAATGTGATAATTAGTAGACAATATGGACTAATTACTAATAGGATAGGAATTCAGATCCTATAAAGTAGTAGTTCTTAAAGTAGTATTTGATCCTGCCGTTATTATATTAATGCTTAATATTAGCGATAGATATTAAGGCTTGCGTAAAGGAATACGTATAAGAATGTATATAAGCGTAAATGACCTATGCTTTGCGTTCTTTATAAATGTATTAATACTGGTGGTGTCAGAAATTGACTACGCAATAATTATAAAGGTGGGTTTATGTTACGAACTCTTACACTGCTGTCTGCGGCAATACTAGCAACTCATGTTAGTCATACAGCAATGGCACAAGAAGTATCCTCAAATGATGTTGCTCAGCCACCTGCGTCAGCGAATGTAGAAAGTGCTGACGAGTCAAATCATTTTCAAACCGCCTTCTTAAGACGTCAAGTAAACCAAACTATGTCGGTTGGCCGAGCAATCAGTTCAATCGCTGGTCATTATCCGCAAGAGATTGTGTCTATTGTGGATATTGCTTTAGATACCTATCCAGACAAATACAGAGAGATCATTTTTGCTGCTATCTCTGCACAACCTGCGTCTACTGAAGAGATTGTACAGCTTGCTATTGAGAAAGAAGTAAGTAGCTGCCCTAACATTGTTCAGTTAGCGATAAAAGCAGAGCCGACTTATGTCGACTTTGTTGTGCAGGCTGCTGCGGTTTCAACACCTGAAGAGCTAGATGAGATTGTACGCGTTGCCGTGCTTACTCAACCTGACGCAGCAGACAGTATTGTTCAGACATTATCGCAAGAACATCCAAATAAGATTGTCGATATCATGACAAGCGCATTGAATGCTGTTCCTTTTGTTGGTGAGTATGTAGTGGATGCGCTTCTGGCCGTGTTTCCTAACGAAGCAGAAACGGTAGTTGAAACGGCGGTGAGAGAGTCTGCGCAGCAGCGTGAACAAGTAATGCGTATTTTAAATACTGCGCAACACGCGGGTGTATCTCAGGATAAGTTAAAAGAATACGCTATGTCTGCCGGACTAAGCGAAGACGACTTTAATAGTGCACTGGGCAATTAACCCCCTACTAATTGATTTTAAAAAAAACGGCGTATTGATTTACTCAATACGCCGTTTTTGTTTATAGCTGTACTAGTATCTTCAGCCTTTACCTGCTTTTTAACAACAAGCAGCAAGCGATAGCAATCAAGCCTACTTCACAATTAGACTTGATGTTTTCAAAAGAGCTCAGTTGTTAAGGGAGTGCAACATAGCGGCTTCTTTATAAAGGGTTAGTTCTGCCTTTAGTAAGTCCACTTTCGCTTTTATCTCTTTTATTTGGGCCTTAATTTCATTTTGTGCGCGCGCATTTAACACGAACATATCACTGTCACCTGCATCGAAACGTGTTTTTTCTACTTTAGAAAGGGTTTTCGCTAGCGCCGCATTTTCACTTTGAAGAGCAACAATGTCTTTCGCCTGCCCCCAATAAACTAGCGCTTGTTCAAAACGCTGAGTTATCGCTTGCTCAGTAGAGGTTAGCTTGTGCTCTAGCTCTCTTTGCTTTGACTGTAATTGGGCTTGTTCAGCTTTCGCCTTCCTGTTTCCTAAAGGGTAGGAAAACGACAGACCTACTTTTGTTTCGGTACCGTCTAAATTTGACGGACCAGAACCTATATCTCTTGCAACCGATGCTTTTAAATCTAACTTCGGCAATAACGCGTTACTAGCCAGCGCAGCCTTGTTATTTACCACCTGCTGTTCTAATTTCATCACATCAAGTTCAGGGTGATTACGAAGGGCATTGCGAAGAGTCATAAGCTGACCGTTACCAACCCAGAAAGGCCAGTTGATATCTTTAGGCGGATTCGCTTCATCTACTATCAACATATCTCCCTTAGGTGAACGCCAATAAAAAGAGAGCATTTGAGCATGTGCGTCTCGCTTTTGCTTAAGCTCGGCAAGCAAAAGGCGCTGTTGCAAAATGTTGGCTTTAAATTCTGTCAGCACAACATTGGCTAAATCTCCCTTCTCTACGCGGGTCACCAACGCTCTTTCACGTTCTGTTGCGGTGTTTAGCAACTCTGTAACGGCATTGACCTGCAATGCGCTTTCGTACCACGCAACATATTCACTAACCCCTTTGTAAACGAAGTCATTAATTAAACTTGTCGCTAATGCTTGCCATTGTGAAGTCGCTAGCCCTGCATTGGCTAACTCCGTTCTACGCTTATCCAGTTCTCTATTTTTAAGTAGGGAGATAGCAATGCCCACACTAGCCTCGCCGCCAGACAAGGTTTCGTAATCGGCTTCGTACACCGGGAAATCACCGTCTGATATACGGTACTCGGTATAAACTGAGCCATTAAAGTCTTCGAACGGATTAGAAAAGCGCTGCGTTAAATTAGTACCATCGTAATATCCGCTAACGCGGCTACTGGTTTTCTGCTCTATAAACGGATCAAAACTGCTTCTTGCTATTTCTAACTCGGCTGCAGCTTGATAGTTTCCTTCATTTATCGCCCTAACGTAGGGATGATAGTTCACCATACTCTGGATAAGTGCATCGATTGATGGTGCTTGCCTAGTATTTTTGTTTTGCGCTGCTGCATCAGAAACATGAGTGCTAATAACCGCAACAGTTGCAAGCACTGCTAATGTAAACCTTCGAATTACCATATTGATGCCCCAGCCCCCTTGGCTCCACCGGTAGTAGGTTCTTGCGTTGGCAACGGCGGGAAGTTGTTCAACTGTCGCCACATCTCGTAACCTAGACGCACCTCTTCTAATAACACCCACGCTTTAACCCGGCTTCCCAAACGCGCAGAACTTTCAGCTGGCCAAGGAATATCAGACTCGTCAGGTCTAATCCACACGTTAAAATCGCCAGTAGCATTAGCAACAGGCTCTACATACACAACTTCACCACCAAAGGTACCTATTGCACTACCCGGCCATCCACTAAACTGAAAAACAGGCCAGCCATCAAACTGCAAACGCGCCTTTGCACCAGGCTTAACCAGCGGAGCGTCTAACCCTCTCACGGTAACGCGAACGCTGCGTTTCGCATCTGCTGGAATAAACTGCCCAAGAATATCACCCGACTTTACGAACGTTGACACACCGCCTGATAGTAATCGAACAACCGTACCATCAACGGGTGCATATTTAGTCTGCGTCGATTGACGAGATAAAATCATGCTTACTTCATTAATTTCCGAAACAGAGGCGGCAGCTTTTGCTCGCAGTTCCTGCACTTTTATCTCGGCCTGTTCTACTTCTTTACGTGATACCAGCCCTTGCTCTTGCAGAGACTGTTGACGCGCCAGGTTGTTCTCAGCATTTCTTACTGCTGTTTCATTTGCTTGATTCTTTAAGTTCGCTGCTGAAAGCTGAGATCGCAGCTTCTCAAGTCGCTGCGCATCAATATCGATTAACGTAACGATTGGCTCGCCGGCTTTTATTTGTTGACCTTCCCTTACGTGCCACTGCTTTACTTGTCCATCAACTAACGCATTTATCGGTTGGGTTCTGTCTTTAGGATCGAGCGAGTCGACCATACCGGTGCCGTAAGCCGTTTGGATCCATGGTGTGAAATACAAAATTAATCCAGCTGCCAACACCAAGAAGATGATAACTCCGGTAATTACACGATGAAGCTTTGGCACTTTCAATGAAGGCAATGAAGTAATGTTGTCTAAAAAGCGACGTTCTGCGTGATTCACTTACTCACCCTCCTTATTGTTCTTTGAAGCCGTGCTGCTCTCACTTGCGTTAGCAGCACTAATCGGTGACTCACCATTTGAATACTCATTTAACATTGCCGTTGCGTTATCGTGCAGATGCAACACACCTTCGAAACAATCTGGCAGTGGCATATTGGTAAAATACATGACGGTAAAATCATATTTACTTAAGCGTCGCAGAAGTCGCGCCCTCAACTCTACCGGTATTGCGTCGAAGTGCTGATTCAAAATGAGCAGCTTAGGTTTACCAATAATTGCGGCGGCAAGTTTAAGCAACAAAAACTCCAATGGCTGCAGCGGTGCCCCTAATACGGATACTTTAGTCTGCAAACCCTCTGGTAAGCTATCTATCACTTTGGTCATTTCTACTTCCTCAAGCGCAGCGCGAATATCCGCGATGGTTGCCTGAGGATGTGCCAACTTTAAGTAGCGCTCTACAGAAACTTCGATAATTAAAGAACGATCTAGAATGGTGACCGCCTGCCGTAACTCATGGGTGTCGTAATCGTTTAGGCTAAGTTCTCCTAACAAGATGTCGCCCGATTTAACGCGGTCATATTGCTTCAGCAATCCTAGCAGTTGCTTCTGCACCCAACTTTTATCAGTAGTAACAAAGTACTTAGTGCCAGGTTCGAAGATAACATTGAGGTGGCACGCATCATTACCATGTTTAAGTTCAACATCGTTAAACACCAATTTAGAAGAAGCTGGTATATGTTCCGAGGTATTGAGCTCTTCCTGCGGCATGTCAAGAGCGCCACCCAGCTTCTCGGCAGCGCCGTATAACTCATAGTAAAGCTTTAAATATTGGGTAAAGCGAGACAACCCAAAGAAAACAGCAGACATCACAAGCTCAGCAGCCACTAGCTGACCGATAGAAAGCTCGCCTTGTACAACCAGAACACCACCGATACCAAGTAGCGAAGCACTTGCCACGGCATACATCAATAGAAACATAACCACCTGCGAAAAGGTGTAGTGAAAGTGGCTTTTGTGCTTTTTCACATAGTTACTGATATAACCTTCGGTGCTGCGCCCTGCGTATTCAACATGATCAGCAGACTTAAAGAATTCGTGAGCAATTGCAATATCGTGTAGCCACTTTGCAGAATCGTATTTCGCGTTAGACAATTCAATAGCCGTGCGCTTAGCACCACGTCCCCAAATTTTCCAAACCGCATACATGGTAAGTAAAAGCACCACATTAAACGCGAAAAGCGCTGGGTGGTAGAATGATACTAGAGTGAAACCTACCAGCATCTGTAGTACTAGCGCGAAACCATCAATCATTAAAGACGGCATATTCTTTTGAAAAGTCATTATGTCGAAGTAGCGCTGTGTGATGCTAACGTTTTGTCGACCTTCAAAAAAACTGTGGGGCGCGAGAATAGTTTTTAACCCTAAGTCTGCGGTGAGTCGAGCGTACACTTTACGCTCGTAGAACTCCATCACTCGCATACGAAGCGCGCTAAATACGCCAGATATAAATAAAGTAAGAAATAGAATGACGGCCAATATGATAACTGCCCGAGTTGAACCGATATTGGCGATACTGTTAATCAGCGTTTGAACCGCTATAGGTACCGCAAGGGTCATCAAACTTATTGCTACGCCGTATGCGATAGCAACCCAAAAAAAGCCAGCTTCTGGTTTCAATAGCGAAAATAAGGTCTTTCGCGTTTTACGTAAATCAATTGGTTTAGCCATAGTTATGTCTTCAATATACCGCTAGCTTAAAAATCAGTGACGCGCTGCTTTTAATCGTACAAAAACAACGCTAAATAGTGTATTGCAATAGTCAGTTAGAATAAATCTGTTATATTCTTAATAGTTCATCGAAAAAAATGGGGTCAGAGTACATTTCTTGCCCCTAATACCTTAATAATCGAGTAGCTTGTTAAAGTATGCATCACCTAAACTACCATCATTTATATTATTTCTATCTTGTTGCCCGTGAGGGTAGCATTGCGAAAGCCGCTAAATTACTCCACGTTACCCCGCAAACCGTAAGCGGGCAACTAAGCACCTTCGAAAATCAGCTAGGTTATTCTCTCTTTGATAGAATAAATAAGCGCCTATACCTGAACGCGCGAGGTAAAGTAAGTTATCAGTATGCCAGCGAAATATTTCATAAAGGCAATCAACTAGCTGAAATACTTAACAATAGCGATGAAGTGAATACGAAAGAATTTGTGATAGGTATTACTAATGGTATTCCAAAAGTGCTTTTTTACGACTTTGTGCATGCCACCATGCGTAGGTTTTCACAGGTTAAATACGTGATAAAAGAGGATAGCTTCGACGGTTTGTTGAAAGAGCTCGCCATTAACGCCATCGATTTCATTCTAGCAGACAGAGGCATAGCCCCTGGTACACAAATAAGCGCCAATAGTTTTTTCTTGGGCGAAAGTTCGTTGAGCTTCTTTGCTAGAGCACCGCTTACTGAAGAACAGACTTTTCCAGAGTGTTTAAATCAAATGCCGTTGCTAATTCAGGGTAATACTTCAGGAATACGGCAAGCACTTACAAGTTGGCTTGAGACAGAACAGCTGTACCCTAAAGTTGTAGCCGAATTTGACGATACTGCTTTGCTCAAACTTTTTGGCAGCGAAGACTTCGGTGTTTTCTGCGCACCATCGGCAATTTCAAAGCACGTAGAAGAGCAATATGGCGTGCACTGTATTGGTAACGCAAGCACATTAAATGAGAGATACTATGCCATTACTGGCAAAAGCCGTGCTGACTACACTATTAGTGAGGCAATCGTAGAAGCCGCTCGCGGAATTCTAACGTAGTGCACTTAATGGTGGGGTCAGAGTACATTTTCTGCCCCCACTTAATTTAAGCAGCAACACCACCGTCTATATCTTGAGCATAAAAATTCAGTGTTAGAATTTTTTCTAACACAAAACGTAGTGCGTCATTTATAGGCATAAGTCTTTCCCCCAATTCATAATCTAATTGAGCAAGTTTTTGTCTGCCTTCTGCGATCATTGGCGGCTTTGTCGATGTAACTCGAACCTCACTATTTGCGGCAATATCATCCACTAATCGCTTTTCAAAGATATCTAAATGCTGAGGCTGTATAGCAATCAGCGCGGCCGCATACTTCTCTGGTACAGCTTGCTTAATTGGTTTACACACCGAAAGTGTGGCTTCGCCAGATTTGGTTTTATAACCTGCTGCACCGAACATACGGCAAATGCCAGGTCGGTATTCGTAAATTCCGCAGTAGCCTTCTTTACCGTCCAAACTTAAGCGTTGATATTGTTTACAGGCGAAGCCGCTGTAGTTGTCTAGCTCGTCAAACTCCTGTTCAGCCCGTCCTGTATCAAACAGATGAAGTGCTAAAGGCAGCATCTCCAATGGCGACACTTCAATGTCGGGGTTATTGCAACATGCACCACATTTCTCAACACAGTTTAGTGACTGGCTAGATTGATATGCACTGAATTCTTGGGAAAGAGATTGGTAAACATCCATCACTTGGCTGGACAGCTCACGCAGCCTATTCATATCGACTCCGCTAGTAAAAGCAAACTAAAACAAATACATGTTCATGCTGGTGTAATGTAATAGGTAGCATGAACTCAACATTCTGATTATTGATTTTGGCAACCAAATTGACAGATCGTACTGGAGGAAGAAATGTACTCTGACCCCAATATTTTAAAGCATGCTTCTTCCCCGCCGGGTGTGCGTAAGCTTGAGGCTTAATGGCAGGGGTTGAATTGGTGCGGATTCTATTTTGGATTTTGGGATTTGGGAAGTTTTTTGTGAATGATCTTTAATGCTCAAGGGAACCGTAGCATTGACACGGTAGGTATTTGCTTTGGCTGCTTGTCAGATTTTGGAGCTACAAGCGTTAGATTTGAGCTGAGTAGAAGACGCGATTGCAACTGTTGATTTTTCAAACTATTATTATAGCTAAGTTTAGCTAAGTCCATAAGGAATTTTAAATGCAAGCCAATATGCATGAAGCAAAAAGTAAGTTATCCCAACTTGTCGAACGGGCAGAGGCCGGTGAAGAAGTAGTTATTGCCAAGTCGGGAAAACCAGCAGTGAAGCTAGTGCCGTATAAAACAGCAAAAAAACGAACTTTTGGGCAATTCAAAGGCCAAGTTCATGCTACTGAAGACTTCGACTCAAAAGAGGTTAACGAAGATATAGCAAATATGTTCGGTTTGTAATGAAAAGAATCTTACTAGATACCCACGTTTTAGTTTGGTGGATGAGTGGAGATGAGCAATTAGGTCATAACGCTCAAAAGCATATCTCTAATACTGAAAACGACATTTATATCAGCGCCGCGTCTGTTTGGGAAATGTCGATAAAGCAGCAATTGGGAAAACTTACGGCACCAGATGATATTGAGTCGGTTATCGAAGAGTTAGGTTTTAGTGCCTTACCTATCAATTTATTTCACGGCCAGCAAGCGGGGAGGTTGCCAATGCACCACCGCGATCCATTTGACAGAATGCTGATTGCTCAAGCTCAAGCTGAAGGATTGCAAATACTAACGAAAGACGAACACTTTCCCGCTTACGGGGTTAGATTGATTGACGCTTTAAAGTGATAGTTGTGTCGGTGTTTCCGGTAACTGAAAAGCGTTGGCGCTAGCTTTAATGCACTAGCGCCATTACTTCACTGAACTATCGAGCTATCAACTCCGAAGAAAACGACAGAGCAATGCCAGCTGGGCTTTCAGGCGCGCTTAAACTACCTACGTCTGTATTTTCCCAAAATTCAGGATATTGTTCTTCAAGGTTCAATTTAAAGGTGAAACTCAAACGAGGGAGTATGTTGAAAACAAAATCGTCAGAATCAGTATACTCATCATTATAAGCAACCTTATTAGCCTGCATTTCAAGTATTGTAACAACACCTTCTTGCTTTGAGCCCAGTAATTTCCAAGTGTATTCTCTGTTGAAAGTAAACGCGTTACTTTCGCGTAACCCAATGATGTTGACCTCGTTGTCGTCTGCGGTCCATTGGAAGTTATAAAGTTCACGATCTCCTACAAAGTATGGCTCTTCCATATGGGAATAAATTCTCCCAGCCGTACCGTCCGCGTAAAAGTAATAAGCAAATAAGTCATCGGGTAACGGTACACCGTCTACGAAAAGTGCTTCATTGTAAGAAGACATCCAAACATTAGGTAATGAGCTCTCTATGCTGAAGTCTTCGGCCAACTCATAGTCTATGGCGTGCATATCGCCAGTGTATTTAATCGCTACGCCATCATTGTCAAATTCATAAAGCGCCAGCACGAAATTATTCTGCGCTTTAAAGGGCGTAACTGTGAAAGACATATCTTCCAATTCAATGTCTATAACACCATCATTTAGCTGCCATGTTCCTTGCACATCAAAAACAAGAGACGTAAAGGTATTATCATCTTTAAATGTGAACTGGTCGTTCAAAATACCAACTTCAGTACGCTCATCTTCATTTAAGTAGTCTTTGTCATACGTATAACTTCCCTGATAAGCAAATACCCAAGGTGATGCAAGCAGGTCTTCCTCGGTTACGGTAAACGTAGATGCTGTGGTGTCGGTGTACTTAACGTCGCTGGTAGTTTCGTAGGTGGTAGTAAAAGTTGGTTTATCTTGTATGTCATCCATCGGTGTGATGGAAAGCTCAGTGGTAGTTGTTAACACAGCAAGTGCGTGACCGCCGGATTGTGTTAGCAATTCTATACGCTCGCCCACTGTGGTTCGCTCTGTTTTCCAATACTCAATGCCATATTCATGAACATAACTAAGAATCTCCGAAGCTGTTTCTTCATCAAATCGATCATAGATTTCTTCGTCAAGAAACACAAAATAAGCTATGAGTGATTCATCAAGCTCATCAATAACTAAGTTTCCGTCTACAGTGCTCCAGTTAAATTCATCTGAATAAATATTAAATGCATTTTCCGCAGACGTTTTTTCTCCGCTGCCATCTGCATTGAACGTGTAAGCGGTCATGCCTTTGCCAGCTTGCTGCTCTGAGTGGTAGTAAGTCGCAAAAACCGCACCAGCAATGTCGGTATCTACGTAATTTTGCTGTAACGATTCATCTTCGAGAGTTTCTGCTCGGGCAGCATTAATTGCTTCCACATAAGCCTCGTCATAAGTACCGTCTTCGTTTAACAGTCCCATGCTATCAACATACTTTCGGATGGTGCTTAGCGCATCGACTAGGCTTCCAGTAAAAAACGACAAGGTGCTCATACCTTCAGGAACCGAGAACTCGCTATTATCAGCAAGAACTTTTATGAAGCTGGCCAATCCTAAAACCTTTTCGAAGTCCACTTCACTTGCAAACGTATCGAAGCTTCCCTCGCCGCCGTTCTCTTTATACTCCGAATAGAGTACATCCAAAGCCGTACTTAAATGAGTTATTTTGCCTGCAGGAAATAGATCGCTGTTAAGTTCATCGGTATTATTTTCGATGCTAAGGTTACGCATCGTAGTGAAGTCACCGACTCGCGATGATAGCGTTACATGGGCTTGTTCTTCCGTGCCCACTGCATTAAGAATTAAATCGCCGGGCGCAGCACTTACAGTAATAGGAAGCGTGAATCGACCATCCGCGCCGGCCTGCACGGAAGCAATTACATTTCCACCTGCATCGAGCGCGCTCACCTCTGCATTCGCTAAAGGCGCATCGGTTGCAATACTCGAAATAGAAACAGACTGTTGATTCGTGATTGTAATCGTTGAACTTACTGTGTTTTCACCGTCAGTTACATCGTATGAAAAACTGACTTCGCCCATCGCCAACGCTGTAGGTGTGTACACTATCTCATTATTGATGATAGCGGCTTCACCGACATCTGGCACTCCAACTGCCGATATAGTTAAAGGATCGCCGTCAGGATCGGCATCATTCGCAAGTGCATCAATAGATACTGCGTCACCATTGAGTGTAACCGCGGAGTCAGCGACCAGCACTGGTAGTTGGTTGTTGTCGTCGGAACCGCCACAGGCAGCAAGAAGAGTTGAACTAACGGCAATAGCAATAATGCTTTTGTTCATTTTGAACGTCCTTGTATTTAGAGTAATTTACTATGAGACTTCGAATTTATCTGGCTGAATATAACCTATTGTTAAGCAATAATTAAGATAACTAGTAGAAAATTAAATGCTCTTTTTTTTGGCTAACGATTAAAGCCACGTCGAAATATTTTTATCTCGCCCATAACTCAGTATACTGGATGCATAAAATGTATTTGAAAACTAGGGAATTCAAATGAAGCCAGTCATTCTTGCAGGTGGTACCGGAAGCCGCTTATGGCCAAAGTCTCGCGCCGCTTTACCAAAACAGTTCCTGTCTCTTACTTCTGACAAAACGATGATTCAAGACACTGTACTGAGACTCAATGGCATAGAGTCTTTGCCACCTTCTATTATCTGTAACGAAGAGCATCGTTTTCTTGTTGCCGAGCAAATGCGACAAATAAGTGTCGATAACAGCGACATTCTTTTAGAGCCAGTTGGTCGCAATACCGCTCCTGCTATTGCACTTGCTGCATTTCAAGCTTGCGAAAACGGGGATGATCCTGTTCTTTTGGTATTAGCCGCCGATCACTTAATAAAAGATAGCGATACGTTTCGTACCAAAATTAAAGAAGCCCAGGCTCTAGCTGAACAAGATAAGTTAGTTACTTTCGGTATTGTCCCCACTCAGCCTCATACTGGTTACGGCTATATAAAAGCCGGAAACAAGCTGAATATTGGCTTCGATGTAAGTGAATTTGTTGAAAAGCCAGATATGCCTACCGCAACACAATACGTAAGTTCAGGTGAGTATTTTTGGAATAGCGGCATGTTTATCTTTAAAGCCAGTGCATTTTTAAAGGCGCTGGAAGTGCACGCACCTGACATATATTCGGTATGTAAAAAGGCGATTGAAAAAACCGAAAAAGATCTCGACTTTGTTCGTGTAGACAAAGACATTTTTGCTTCATGCCCAAGTGATTCTATCGATTATGCAGTGATGGAAAAAACTTCCGAAGCCGCGATGGTAACACTAGATGCAGGTTGGTCTGATGTAGGCAGTTGGTCGTCTCTCTGGGAGACGGGAGAAAAGGACGCAAATGGCAATGTAACCACTGGCGACACCTTATTAGAAGGCACCAACAACAGCTACGTGAATGCCGAGCACAGCCTCGTTGCAGTTATTGGCCTTGAAGACGTAGTTGTAGTTGAGACCAAAGATGCTGTTATGGTGGCGAATAAGAAAAACGCAGAACACATCAAAACCGTTGTGAACCGTTTGAAAGCTGAAAAGCGCCCTGAATTTGAGTTTCACCGCGAAGTTTTCAGACCTTGGGGAAGTTACGATTCAATAGACAATGGTGGACGTTTTAAAGTTAAGCGTATTACCGTGAAGCCAGGCGAAAAACTATCAGTTCAAATGCATCATCATAGAGCTGAACACTGGGTTGTAGTATCGGGAACAGCTAATGTGACAATAGGCGATGAAACGCAAATGCTAACGGAAAATGAGTCTGTTTATATTCCTATTGGGGCAGTTCATGCATTAGAAAACCCAGGAAAGATTCCACTAGAACTAATTGAAGTACAATCTGGAGCTTATCTTGGGGAAGATGACATTGTTCGCTTTTCTGACAGGTATGGACGGTCTGATAAATAAATGCAGTGTAAGGCAGTTTGTCTAACTAAGAAAAGCCAGGTTATGAACCTGGCTTTTTTAATTTACACGGAAAAATGTACTCTGACCCCAAACTTGGGTTAATCAGCGTTGAACAAGTCGCGGCTGTATACTTTATCTAGTACATCTTCGATATCGCCCGTAACTCGGTTTGCTACGATTACGTCAGAAATTTTCTTAAACTCTTCTAAGTCGTTAACTACGCGTGAATTAAAGAAATCTTCTTCCTTAAGCACCGGCTCATAGACTACAACTTCAATACCTTTCGCTTTTATACGCTTCATGATGCCTTGAATAGCACTTGCTCGGAAGTTATCAGAACCAGACTTCATAATAAGGCGATAAATGCCTACGATCTTGGGACCACGGCTAACAATTGAATCGGCAATAAAATCTTTACGGGTACGGTTAGCATCTACAATGGCCTGAATCATATTGTTAGGTACTTCACTGTAGTTAGCTAGTAATTGTTTGGTATCTTTTGGTAAGCAATAACCACCATAACCAAAACTTGGGTTGTTGTAATGATTACCAATACGAGGGTCTAAACCGACACCTTCGATGATTTGTTTAGTGTCTAAACCATTACGCTCTGCATAGCTATCTAGTTCGTTAAAATACGCAACACGCATTGCCAAGTAGGTGTTGGCGAAAAGTTTGATAGCTTCTGCTTCAGTACTGTCGGTGAATAAAACATCGATATTCTCTTTTATTGCACCTTGCTGAAGCAGTTTTGCGAAAACCTCCGCGCGCTCACTACGCTCGCCTACGATGATACGGCTTGGGTAAAGATTGTCGTAAAGCGCTTTGCCTTCACGCAAAAATTCAGGCGAAAAGATAATATTGTTAGAACCAAAACGAGCTTTTGCATCTTTAGTAAAGCCAACAGGAACCGTAGATTTTACAATCATCACTGCATCAGGGTTTACTTCCATCACTGTTCTAATAACAGCTTCTACACTACCCGTATTGAAGTAATTCGTTTGCGGGTCGTAATCCGTAGGTGTAGCAATTACCACATAGTCAGCATCTTTATATGCTTCTTGCGCATCCAAAGTTGCTTTTAGGTTTAACTCTTTTGTTGTCAGGTATTCGGCTATCTCTTTGTCTTCAATTGGAGACTTTTTGTTATTCAGCATTTCGACTTTTTCAGCTACCAAGTCAACTGCTTTCACTTCATTGTGCTGCGCAAGTAACACTGCATTTGAAAGCCCCACATAGCCTGTGCCTGCTACGGCTATTTTGAGCTTCTGCATAGTACTATCCATTTAAATTCTCTCCAGTTTTGTACAAATAAATTTCGATAACTACACAACTAATATCGCATAGTAATTTTAAACAATGATGAACACTACGCCTAACTTCCCTAATTCTTGAAATAGTGTATCAAAACTATGTTTTATGCACATGCATCAACTATGCCTTTGTCACTCAATCTTTAACTCGGCAGCATTTTTTATTGAAAAGTTCTCTCGCTTAAGAGTCAAGTTTGGATTATAAGCCGGATCACACTTTATAAATGCGCGCCATGTAGTTTGTAAAAACGATAATTCTCGATTAAAACGCGCAGCCTTTTCGGGCGAGATATCTAATCCTCTGCTAACCGACTCATGATGGAAAAGCTCAGCTTCTGCACAATAGACGTTCTGAACACCTAAACTTTTTACTTTCAAACAAAAGTCCACGTCGTTAAAGGCAACAGAAAGGTTCTTTTCGTTCAACCCGTGTACGGCATCGAAGTGTGCGCGTTTAACTAACAAACAAGCAGCTGTAACGGCACTATAGTTATTTGTAGCGACGATCCTATTTAGGTAACCCGCATGAGACCGAGGAAAATTCTTATGTGCGTGACCGGCCCCGCCACCATACCCTAATACGACACCAGCATGCTGGATACGCGTATCGGAATAAAGCAACTTTGCACCAACACAGCCAACGCTTTCTCGCTCAACGTAACCAACCATATATGTTAGCCAATTAGGCGATATGACCTCAATATCATTATTGACTAACCCAAGAATGGAACCTTTTGCATGTTCAACACCGAAGTTATTAATTGCAGAGTAATTAAATGGCGCTGGATAACGAAGAACTCGAACCTTATTCAAAGTGTCTAAATAGTCAAAGTACTCAATACTTTCCTGCTCGTCAGAGCCGTTGTCAATGAGCAATATCTCGTAATTTTTATATGTTGTTTTTTCTAGAATTGATTCAATACAAGCTTTAACCAGTGCTTTCCCATTTTTCGTGGGGATGATTAAGCTCACCAGTGGATTTGTATTGGGCCAGCAAAGTCGGTTTACGTTAAACTTTTCATCCAATTCAACTGTAGCTGTTGAATGTCTTTCTATCACCATCCTCACACGTTCTAGCAGTTTTGCTTCATTATTTTCTGTGACTGAAAGATGCACCAAGGGTAACGGCATATGATTAACCATTAAATCATTGATAGATAGAGAAAGTTCAGCAATTACCTCAGCAATCGTTGTTTGATTAGAAATATGTAGCGATTTTAACCGCGAAGTTTTGACCATTACCCCGCTATTAATATATCCCGTAGAATATTGAAGCTCAGGGTTCCAACTTGGTAAGAACCTTGGTGACGTTTTAGTCCCATTACTACTCAACTCGTCAGTATCACAATAGACTAAATCATTATCTTTTAACGCTTTCAAAAGATGGTAAATAGCAGAGCTTTCTAATAGGTCACCACCATTTAGCAATAATGTAGGTAACCTGTCGTCTAACAACGAGATTTTCTTTTCTATTGCACCCGGCGCCAATTCGCCCGTTATTAAGCAAGTTTTCACACCAAGGGTTTTAGTATTTTCCTCTGTCACACCCTGGTTGTCGGTGCCAAATATTACTGCTTGCCACTCGCCAATTTTAGTTATTGAATCTGAGAAAGCAGATTCGTTCACTTCAAGCCAGTGGTTGTATAACGCCTGCGTTTGCTTTGGTGTTGGTGCATCAAAAAATAGCCCAGATTTTCTTACCGACCTTACATACAAACCAGTTAAACGCTCGTTTTGTTTAAGCTTGTCTTTCAGAGTTTTGGGAATTAATTGAAGGGCGGCACGAACAGACCGCATTACTATTTTTTTCATGTAGACGATTTAGAGCCTCAAAAATAAAGAAAGCCGCTTTATATAAAAGCGGCTTATTAGTTTAACACTTGTAAGCTTGTATGGGTATTAGCTACCAGTACCTAAGCGTTCACCTTGGTAACTTCCGTCAAGGACAGCTTTCCACCAGTCTTCGTTCGCTAAATACCATTCAACCGTTTTACGAATGCCGCTTTCAAACGTTTCTTGTGGCTTCCAACCTAGTTCACGCTCAATCTTACTAGCATCAATGGCATAGCGCATATCGTGACCAGGGCGGTCTTGAACATAAGTAATTTGTTCTGCGTATTTAGTCTCTTTTGGTTTAACTTCGTCCAAGATTGAGCAAATAGTTTGCACCACTTCAATGTTCTGCTTTTCGTTGTGGCCACCAATATTATAGGTTTCACCAATCTCGCCGTTAAGCGCCACCACCACCAATGCACGCGCGTGGTCTTCTACATACAACCAATCGCGAATTTGATTACCTTTACCATATACAGGAAGTGGCTTTCCAGCTAACGCATTTAGAATAACCAACGGAATAAGCTTCTCCGGGAAGTGATACGGCCCGTAGTTATTCGAGCAGTTAGTAACTAGTGTGGGTAACTTATATGTACGAAGCCACGAACGCACCAGTTGATCTGAACTCGCTTTACTTGCTGAATACGGTGAGCTAGGTGCATACGGTGTATTTTCTGTAAAGAGTGGAAGCTCTGCTCCTGCTTCAACCTCATCTGGGTGAGGAAGGTCACCATATACTTCATCGGTAGAAATATGATGGAACTTAAAGCCTGCTTTTTTATCGCCTTCTAGTGCAGACCAATACGCTCTTGCTTGCTCAAGTAAGGTGTATGTTCCTACTACATTGGTCTGAATAAATTCGCCTGGGCCGTCGATAGAACGATCTACATGTGACTCGGCCGCTAGGTGCATAATAATATCGGGCTGGTGCGTATTGAACACGCGCTTTACTTCTTCAGCATCACAAATATCAACTTGCTCAAAGCTATAGCGGTCGCTATTTGAAATTGATGTTAATGACTCTAAATTGCCCGCATAGGTCAATTTATCCAAATTAACTACAGTATGGTCTGTATCGCTGATAAGATGGCGTACTACTGCAGAGCCAATGAATCCTGCACCACCTGTTACTAAAATTGTTTTACTCATTTTATTTACCAAAAGTATAATTCTATTTAGACCATTTAGGCTTTCAATTCATCAAGCATATCGGACAACTGCTTTCGCCAGTGAGTGGGCTTGCACGAAGTAAATGCTTCGCGCGCAGTTTGTTTATCCAACACGCTATAGTGCGGGCGCTTCGCTGGGGTTGGGTACTGGCTAGAAGGAATTGGTAATACTGGAATAGCACTACTGAGTAACCCTTTTTCAATTCCAAGCTCTTGAATAGCTATAGCAAAATCGTACCAGCTTGCTACGCCCTCGTCGGTCCAATGATAGACACCTGCTGTTTTATTTTCAGATGCCGATACACACACTCCAGCCAACCCTTTGGCCCAAGTAGGTGTACCAATTTGATCGTCTATAACAGAAAGCTGTAGTTTTTCACTCATCAAACGCAGCATGGTTTTCACAAAATTATTGCCATGAGATGAATAAACCCAAGCGGTACGAATTAAGCAGCTAGCCTCTGGCAATATTTCAAGCAGTGCTTTTTCGCCTTCCGCTTTTGATTTGCCATACGCACCCTGAGGTTCAATAGGGTCGTCTGTTAAATAAGGCGAACCTTTTTGACCGTTAAACACATAGTCGGTCGACACATGCACCATAAAAACGCCACGTGCTTTACAAAAAGTCGCCAAATTCTTAACGGCAACAGCATTGATAGCGTTACACACATCAGCGTCTTCTTCAGCTTTATCAACAGCGGTGTACGCTGACGCGTTAATCAAAACATCGGGGGATAGAGGGGCTAATGAAGCTCCAATGATATCGCTATTTGTAATATCAATATCATCGCGACCTAAAAACGTAACTTGGTGAGAGCTATTTTCAAATTCACGGGAAAGCTCAAAGGCTAGCTGACCAGATTTACCTATAACTACAATATTCATTAAGCGTTTCAATCCAGTAACAATTAAAATGTAGGTGCGTCTACAAACGCTAAACCCACTTCGTCTTTACCAGACAGCGAAGGCTTCTCACCATTTACCAACGGCCAAGCAATATTTAATGTAGGGTCGTCATACTTAACCGACACCTCAGACTCTGGGTGGTAATAATCAGTACACTTGTACACGAACTCTGCTGATTCACTGGTGACATAAAAGCCATGAGCAAAACCAGCAGGCACCCAAAGCTGACGCTTGTTTTCGGCAGAAAGTATTACCCCAACCCATTTACCATAAGTTGGTGAGTCTTTGCGCATATCTACGGCTACATCGTACACTTCGCCGCTCGTTACTCGTACTAACTTACCTTGGGTTTGCTCCATCTGGTAATGAAGGCCACGAAGAATACCTTGGCGAGATTTAGAATGGTTATCTTGAACAAAGTCTACATCTGCGCATTCTTTTTTAAACCAATCGGTACGAAAGGTTTCTAGAAAGAAGCCGCGCTCATCGCCAAACACTTTCGGCTCAATAATTTTAACGTCAGGGATATCTGTCTTGATTACTTGCATTTACTTTCCGTACTAACGTGCAAATGAATATAATAAGAAAGGTGGCAATGCCACCTTCTATAACTTGAATATAGGTTAAACTTTTACTCTGTCTTTAAGAACTTTCAATAGGTAATCACCATAACCGCTCTTCTTAAGTGGAGCCGCCAGCTTTTCTAGCTGCTCAGCGTTGATATACCCCATTCTGAAAGCGACTTCTTCCGGACAACATACTTTTAAGCCCTGACGTTTCTCTATAGCGCCCACAAAGTTCGCTGCATCAAGTAGAGAGTCTAGAGTGCCCGTATCAAGCCAGGCTGAGCCCCGTCCCATTAACTCAACTTTAAGAGAGCCATCTTTTAGATAAAGATTGTTTAGATCGGTAATCTCAAGCTCACCACGAGGAGATGGTTTTACCTCTTTCGCGAAATCAACAACTCTGTTGTCGTAGTAGTAGAGCCCTGTAACTGCGTAATTAGATTTGGGAACAGCAGGCTTCTCTTCAATAGAAAGCGCGTTCCAGTCATCATCGAAGCTAACTACACCATAGCGTTCTGGGTCATTGACATGGTAACCGAATACAGTAGCGCCCTGCTCTTGCTTATAAGCGCTCTGCAGAGAGCGCTTTAGGTCATGTCCATAATAGATGTTGTCACCAAGAATTAACGTGCAACAATCATTACCAATAAAGCTATTACCTATAAGAAATGCTTGAGCCAACCCATCAGGTGAAGGCTGAACTGCATATTGAACATTAATTCCGAGTTCACTCCCATCGCCGATAAGCTCGATGAAACGACTCTGCTCTTCTGGTGTTGTGATAATTAAAATATCCTTTATTCCAGACATCATAAGCGTAGCCAAGGGATAATATATCATCGGCTTATCGTAAACCGGCATCAGTTGCTTGCTCACGACTTTCGTCAATGGGTGCAATCGAGTGCCAGAACCACCTGCTAAAATTATGCCCTTACGTTTCATTTTCTGTCCTTACTAATTTGCTCGAATTACCTCTGACAAACTATTTGCCAGCGCGACAGCAGTTTCTCCATTTTTTGCTTCAATCATTACTCGAATTAACGGTTCTGTACCAGATTTTCTAAGAACCAGACGTCCGTCCTTACCTAATAATTCTTCTACGCGACTGACCTCATCTTTTACTACATCTAAATCAAGCACTGTATCTAGGTCGCTATGACGAACATTCACCATGCATTGAGGAAGTTTTGTCATTCCTGACTTCAATTCATGCAAGGGATACTCGCTTTTCACTACTACCGTCAAAATTTGAAGCGCGGCTATTATTGCATCGCCGGTAAAAGCGTAATCCAAATTGAGAATATGCCCCGAAGTTTCACCACCAATTCGCCAGCCAGTCTCTTTAAGCTTTTCAACGACATACCTGTCACCCACTTTCGTTCTTACGAAAGGGATATCTAGTTCTTTTAAAGCTAGTTCAAGGCCTAAGTTGCTCATTAGCGTGCCAACGACACCGCCTTTGTAGCCTGCTTGCTTTGCTTCACGAGCCATTAAAAAGAGAATTTCATCTCCGTCGACTACTTCGCCTTGTGAATCAACAAACATAATTCTGTCTGCGTCTCCATCCACAGCAATGCCTAAGTCGGCTTTATTAGTTGTTACCGCTTTACTTAAAGAGTCTAAAGAAGTGGCACCGCAGTCATTGTTAATGTTTATGCCATTTGGTGTGTTCGCAATATTTATCACTTTTGCACCAAGCTCTTCGAATACACTAGGCGCGACTTTATATGCTGCACCGTTGGCACTATCGACAACAATTGTTAGTCCTTCTAAGCTAAGCTCGCTCGAAAAGGTACCTTTACAAAACTCGATATAACGACCAGCAGCATCTTCAACTCTTCGTGCTTTGCCTAAACGCTCTGAATCAACACAATCGATACCGTTTTCTAGTGCATACTGGAGCTTCTCTTCAATTGCCTGCTGCTGTTCACTGCCTAGTTTAGCCCCGCTACGGCCAAAAAACTTAATCCCGTTGTCGTAATATGGGTTGTGGGATGCGCTTATGACTACGCCTGCATCAGCTCTAAAAGTTGAAGCTAAATAGGCTACCGCTGGAGTAGGAATAGGCCCAGCGAGAGCAATGTTTACGCCGGCAGCCGACAAACCAGCTTCCAACGCAGATTCCAGCATATACCCACTGGCGCGTGTATCTTTTCCTACTAGTACCTCTTTTGTGCCGTCCGCCGCCAAGACAACACCAGCAGCCCAACCAAGTTTCATTACAAAATCGGGGGTCATTGGAAATTCACCCACTTTTCCGCGAATTCCATCGGTACCAAAATATTGTTGAGACATTTTTAATTCCTAAAAAAACGAAAGGCCACAACTCAAAAAGTTATGGCCTAGTATCAAGACGCTAGCGTTATTCGACAGTAACTGACTTTGCAAGGTTGCGAGGTTGATCGACATCAGTGCCTTTTATCAACGCTACATAGTATGAGAGAAGTTGCAGAGGAATGGTGTAAACAATTGGTGCAATAATATCTTCACAATGTGGAATATCAATCACACGCATTGTTTCATCACTTTCAAAGTGTGCGTCAGCATCCGCAAATACGTACATAATACCGCCTCTGGCACGTACTTCTTCAACATTAGATTTTAACTTCTCAAGTAACTCATCATTTGGCGCAACTACAATTACAGGCATTTCATCGTCAATTAACGCCAGAGGGCCATGCTTGAGCTCTCCTGATGCATAGGCTTCAGCGTGAATGTATGAAATCTCTTTAAGTTTAAGTGCGCCTTCCATTGCAATCGGATATTGAGCGCCGCGCCCCAAGAACAAACTATGGTTCTTGTCTGCAAACTCTTCAGCAAGGGTCTCAATAGCATCGGCAGTGCTGAGAGCCTCCTCAATCTTGCCAGGAAGGGTTTTAATCGCAGTAGTTATTGAACCCGCCTTTTCACTATACATGCCATTAAATTTGCCTAGTGCTAATGTAAGCATTAAAAATGCTGTGAGCTGAGTTGTAAACGCTTTGGTCGATGCAACGCCAATTTCAGCACCGGCGAGAGTCATGAATGCAAGATCTGATTCGCGTACTAACGATGACCCTGGCACATTACAAATCGTAAGTGCAGACATGTACCCCAATTCTTTAGCTAGGCGTAATGCTGCTAACGTATCTGCTGTCTCTCCGCTTTGAGAAATCGTGACAAGCAAACTGTTTTGATGAACGGCTGACTTGCGATACCTAAATTCTGAAGCTATCTCTACTGAACAAGAAACATTTGCATGCTCTTCCAGCCAATATCGCGCAGTCATTCCAGCATGATAACTTGTGCCACATGCGATAATTTGCACATGCTTAACTTGTTTTAGGATGTCTTCTGCGCCATCGCCAAATAGCGCATCAATGTTGTGAACATTATCCACTCTATCTTGAAGCGCATTTCGAATAACCGCAGGCTGCTCGTAAATTTCTTTTAGCATGTAGTGGCGGTAACCAGCTTTGTCACCCGCATCATGCTCAACTGTCGATTCGATAATTTCGCGTTCTACCCGAGCACCAGTTTTATCAAAGATCGTTACTTCTCTACGGGTAACTTCCGCTACGTCACCTTCTTCTAAAAAGATAAAGCGGCGTGTTACAGGTAGTAACGCTAATTGATCTGAAGCAATGAAGTTTTCACCTAGACCCAGACCGATTACTAGAGGGCTACCTGAACGCGCTACAACCATTTTATCCGGGTCTTCTTTGTCGATAACTACTGTACCGTATGCCCCAGTAAAATGCGTTACTGCACTCTGAACAGCTTCTAATAAAGACTTACCGTCGTTAAGCATTTCGTGAACTACATGCGCAATGGTCTCGGTGTCAGTATCGCTTGAAAAGGTGTACCCTTTTTCAGAAAGGTTCTTACGCAACGAAACGTAATTTTCGATAATACCATTGTGCACTACCGCAACACGGCTTGAAGAAAAGTGTGGGTGCGCATTGTATTCAGTCACGCCACCATGAGTAGCCCATCTTGTGTGGGCAATCCCCGTGGTCCCCAGAGCTGTTTCACCTTCTACAGCTTCAGCTAAGTTTTTGACCTTACCTACTTTGCGAATGCGCTTTAAATTACCATCCTTGTCCAACAAAGCTACGCCAGCAGAATCATATCCTCTGTACTCTAACCTTTTTAATCCTTCTAGTAGTATTTCAACCACATTCCTTTCGGCTACTGCGCCTACTATTCCACACATCCTACATACTCCGTACTTCGCGAGTTATTTATTATTAAGTTTCTGCGCATATTCTAAAGCAAGTCACCACCAAGGCAACTAAGCGCGACTACTAAAATCAGAATTAAACATCTTTGACACATAACTCTATGATTTACACAAAAATGTTTCTAGGGCTTCATTAAGCTTTGAATTATAAACATCACCAGAGAAACGCCTAAGCGCACTAACTCTGGCTTTTTTTGCTATTTCAGTTAGTGATTCATTATTTTTCTGGAGACGATCAAGTGCATCGGCTATCGCTTTAACATTCTTATATTCGACCAGAATACCTGTCTCCTTGTCTATTAACTCTGGAACAGCGCCCCAATCATATGCAACAACCACTCGTTCGTTTAACATTGCCTCAGCCACAGTTCGACCAAAAGACTCTTCAAACCAAGACAGTGAAAGCACAACGTGGTTTTGCTGAATCGCAGCATTCACGTCCGAAACATACCCATGAATCTTTATATTTTTCGTATCAAGTTCTTTTTGTGCTCTTTTGACTTCGTCAGTAATGGGGCCGTATAAGTTGAATTGAATACCACTATTTATTTTGCACAAGCTTGCTACTTCAAAAAAGTCGTTCACGCCTTTTTTCTTTATATTACTGCTGACCATGCATACGTTAAGTACATTTTCAGACATAATCTCCTTGATTAATTCCGGTGACGAGACCTTGTTATAAACAACAGATGTACGATGGGGCACATTCAGCCAACTCTCCGTTTTTTTAGAATTGGCGATAAAGAACTCACTGTTTTTTAGCAGCCGTTCTCTACATTCTTCCGGAGTTTCGCCAAGTATCTTCATTAAATCAGGGTCGTATTCAGGCAGCTCTCGAACATGAACGATGCTCGGAATGTTACTTTGTTTTGCAGCAATTAGGGGTTCATGCATAACTATTGTATTTACATATACGGCAACTACAGCATTCTCCTTAAAGTACTTAGACAGGTAATTTACGAGTGCAGTGCTTGTTTTGCGTGATTCGTTAAACCATGGGAGAGGTAAGAACTGAATAATATCAACTAGTTGACTGCACTTTTCGATATAGTCTGTATTAATCGCGGAAGGTAAAATAAGCGTAATTTTATACCCCGCATTGCTTAATGCGAAGAGCATATCGAGAAGGCTTCGCTCGGCTCCAAATATTTGAGATGTCACCTGATGCCCCACAAGAACGACATGACGCCCCGACATATTTCTCACATCTCCCTGGAGAGTTAAAGGCCGATTAAACTCCCACCCATTTGTTAAGGCATGCCACGTGGGGCTTCTTTCCTGTACATACTGAGGAAAACAGTATTTATAAGCGCTAGGTATAAAAAATGGAGACGGCGCTCTATCTTCTGCCTCTCCGCTCTGCCAGAAATGCTCGTGTATACCGATACCTTGAGCATTAACATCCTTGTTAGACAATAAATACCACTCTTCGTCCAACGCCGTTAGCCAACGGTTATATTTAGCTTCATTAACTTCGTTAGCGTTATTAGCGGCGTTTTTGAGTAATACTCTAGGGATGGGAAATGGTAAGCCTACATTGCGATCACCGCTATTTATGCTTAGATCGTTTGTGTTTTTATGCCACGCTCTTGCAAAATCAATATACCGTTTCCTAGCACCGCCGTACTGGGTAATAAGATGTGTACTCGACTGTTGGGTAAGTGAAGACTCACTTACCCTTCCAAGTGAAAGCGGCGTACCGGGCAGCACCTCTCTTATGCTATTTGCACCTTTAAGCGCTTGTAGACGATAATAAAATTCTGTATCGGCATTGGCTTTAACATTATTCCAGCCGCCTAATTCTAGAACTATTTGCCTATGCACCATCAGGGAAGATACATTCCTATGTACCCATCCATTTTGAGGCCTAAGTCGAGTAAATTCCAACGAGTTATTACATCTTGCCCAATGCGATACAGTGGCCGCCAAGCTTCTCCTCCAGATAAGCGGCCAAACTTGTTTTTCTATCTTTTGAGGATGAGCCCAATCATCAGCATCCATTACCGTAACAAACTTACCGGTCGCTAAAAATAGGCCTCGATTACGCGTGAAATAGGCACCTCTATTAATATCGTTTCGAAAAACACTGATTCTAGCATCTTGCTTCGCAAGCACTTTCAATTGCTCAAAACTATTGTCCGTCGAGCAGTCATCAATAACAATTATTTCAAGATTTGCCCAGGTTTGTGAACGCAGAGAACGAAGCGCTGTTGTTGCGGTTGTTGCCCCGTTGAATACTGGCACAACAACTGAAACCTTGTGAAATGGAAAAACAGAAGATTTAAGTTTATGGAACAGCTTTGTTTCCTTACTACTGCCGAGGCTATCGAACAAAGCTGGATCTTCGGCGACAATTTCTACATTTCCCAAATGTTCAGATGAGTAAATCTGATTTAGACGCTTTATTTTACCGTACTTTTGCTCGAGTAAAGAGCACGCCATTAAAGACTCAGTTGGTGAGAAAACGGCTTTCCACCTTCGCAATGCACTTTCGGCACCTTTGATATCACCTACTTTTATGTAGCTTTCAAGCGCAACAACATACCCCCCCTGCTCTGCTATAAGTTCTGGGAATGAAGTGAGTAGTTTCGTATTGCTCTCTATTAAGGTGATGACCTCTTTGAATGCCCCTAAAGAGTGATAGTACGAGGCTATGTTAGCTAACGCGTAGGCGCCATTAGGCCCTTCACCTTTAATGTGCTCTCGCAAACGAACTAGCGAAAAATTGTCGATTGAATGAGGAGCACCCCAAAGCGCTCTTATGTCACTTAATACTGGAAGGGCGCAAGGTAAACGCCCTTCTTTTATTCCGAATTTTTTGTAGTGCGTTAACGCATCTATACCCGCATTAGCTACATCGGGATAGGTCGCTAAGTACCAACTTTCGTCAAAGTAATTAATAAGCACGCTAACTTTTAAAACTGTATTAAGACACTAATAGAGGAAATTTTTCTTGTGCCAAAGAAGCTTCCTCAAGGGAGCACTTGAAATGTTTCACAAAATGAACCATATGATATTCACCATGTCTTTCGGAAACATCATTCTCACCGTGGTTGACAAGGTATAAAACAGAAGAATCAAATGAAAAATAAACCTTGCGCGATGCCTCTTTAGCTCGCAAATGAAACTCGATGTGATTTTTTAGCCTATGTATAAAACCTTTACTTTGCAAATCTTCCAACTTTATCTTCGAAACAAATGACGAACCACAATTTCTGTAAAAAATACGCTCATTTCCGTCCAAATAACCAAACGTTTTATTTTTGTAGTCGTACAGATAACCCGCCATTATTGCAATATCGTCACATTTCTGCTGGTCGAAAGTGGGCAGTATATAATTAAAAAAATCTTTTGAAACTAGATCATCAGCATCAAAGAGCATTAAAAAAGTTTTGTCATTATCACTTTGAGCGATAAAACTCTCAACATGTGAAAACGCAGAAGTTTTCTTCAACTCCTTGTCTTTCATATACAAACTTTTATCAGCTGGTCGAGGGAAACTATTTTCTACGAAATAGATAGAAATACATTTCCAATCCTGCGCAACGCTTTCTAACGGGTTTTCATGGCCACTTATGAATACAGTTACCTCAATTGCTTCGTCGGCGACACTAGCTGCATTGTCGATTGACTTGAGAGTTCTCATCAAGTTGAGGAGAATTAAGCCTCGCTTTTTTTCACTATCTACCCACTTATTATCTTCAAAAACTTTTGTTGTTTTTAAAGGAATGACAAAACAAAATCTCACTACCTATCCTTCGTAGATTATATAGTTATAAATTGGCGTTCGTTCTGAACTAACATAGGAATATTAAAAATCCACTATATTTTTATTTAAATGGTCTGCAACTACTTCGGTCTGTTCGCCCGACAAGAAATACTCATCTGTTGCATCCCAAGTATGAGCTTCAACGTTCCCTCTCCATACAATGAAGTTAAAAGGATCCGAGGCGTAAATTTTAATGCCGTCCGCCTTTAAACGATTCAATAGTTCGCTATCTTCACCTCTATTAACCGCTTTGAACTTGTACTTGTGAAAAACATCAGCCTTGAATACTAGGGTAGCCCCTGCTACAAAATCTGCTTCTTGATGTTTTTTACCCGGGAAGCGTTTTATTAGTTTGTCAGAACCAGATAAATACATATAAAGCTCTTTCTTACCTACAACGCCATAATCACCAAAGGTAAACGGGATTAGCATATCTTTCAGGTAATTAGCGAAATAGAAGTCATCATCATCCATTTTTGCGATATATTCGCCGTTCGCTTTCTCTGCCGCCTTGTTAAACCGCTCGCCCAGCGTCTCTTCACTATCATTAATCATTGCTGTAACGCGCTTAATGTTAGAATCGACAGACTTCAGTTTACCAATTAACTCTTCTGACTGAGATTGGCTAAACCCTTGAAGCACTAAGATGAGCTCAATATTCGAATGATTTTGGCGCGTCATGTTTGTGACGATACGATCAATCATTTCAGGCCGTCTTGTGCAAGTAATAATGCTGACTAGTGGCTCTTCTCGCTGATTGTCAATACCTATCGCTTTTTCAATATTCACTAAACGGTGAGCATAGGTATGCTTAGTCATAACTTCTCGATAGCCGAGGTGAGACGTTTTCTCCCAGTAATGTTCGTCAGTCAATAAGCGCTCAATAATCACATTTGCTTCATCAGCATCTTTAGCAACTTGTACTATGCCTGAAAACTGCTCTTCAATTGCTTTTGAAGGCGTAGATACAACAGGCGTGCCGCAAGCGAGCAACTCATAAACACGACGCGACATCATTGTGGGTGACTCCACTATCGTGTTTACGTTCAAGAAAACTTTAAATCGTTTATATAGCTGCACAACTTCGGTGAAAGGTACAGCATCGCGTATAAACGGTGCGTATTGTGGCGGGAACTTGTATCTGTCGCTATCTACCTTCGACATTCTGTCATAGATAGCGCCTTCAAATTCTATAATTGATGGTAGCAACGCATCCATTTGACGTTTACGTTCGTCATGGCCCACGCCGTAATACGAGCCAGCGAAGCAAACTGACTCAGCCTCTGACTTAAATCGATCTGAAGGATTACAAATTTTCTGTTGAGCAGCAAAAGGCACGGCATAAACATCCGCATCAGGCACGTCTGCTTTATAACTAGCTACTTTTTCTGAATCAGTTGTAAAAATAACGTCAGCATATTTAGCTATTGGCAGATATTTGTCGTAGTGCATTGGATCTTCTTTGTTCCAAAACACAATAGGCATTTTTTGCTTAACTTGAGGTATTAGGTCCAATAATGCTTGGGCATTGTTGTGTTTCAAGCCCGGTGATGTAAATGCGTATTCCCATGTTCCCTTATTGCCCTTCCAACAACTTTCCAAGAAGCAAAAGTTTGCCGTAGATGAAGCAATTTGCTCTACATAGTTAGCCCTGCTAATTGGATAGCTTGTCATTTCATAGCGCCAGCACTCTTCAGATATTTCATCCATAATAGAAATAGCTTTAAGTTTTGGCTTTTTGATATCAAAAGCAGGGCTCTTAGGCATGACAGCGTTAGACGCGCTTTTCTTCGCGTTATCTTTCTCAGTCCACTTATTAAACTCGTTTACCATTGCTTCAACATGATTTGAGAAGAGTAAATTGGTAACAGGCTGTGGTACTGGAAGAGATGTAGAAAGCTTCAGCGCTGAAAGAAGACTTTCAACATTGCCAGCATTAAAGCTTAATACCGAGTCATAATTATCTGCATACTCTTGAAGCGGAGGAACATTTGAAACCACTACCTTTTTACCAAAAGAGATGGCCTCAACTATCTTCATAGGGGGTACTATCGTACAGACCTGCTCGTTTCTACGAGGAATAACAATGGTATCTATTACAGAAAAGTATTTGATTACGTCGTCGTGCGGAACTCTTCCCGTTTTTATCAGCCAAGGTGCCGAATCTATTGAATCGCTGCTTGCACCAAGTTTAGTAATTGCTGAAGCATCGCCTACAAGCAATAACTTCACAGCTTGTTCAGTCGCATTTAGTTGAGCCACAGCTTCAATAAGATCTTCAATGCCTTCGTAAGAATTGAAGCTGCCAACGTAGCCTATTACGTTGTCGTTCGCATCTATACCTAAACTTTCTCGCAGTTCCTGTGAATTTACATTTAACTGAGATACACTTGAGAGCCCGTTAGGCACTAACTGAATTACATCGCTCTGAACACCTCGCGCAATCAATTCTTGCTTCATTGTATCATTTAAAGTAAAGACAACCGTCGATTGGGCTGCTACAAAGGAATCGCGAATCGACTGTGCTGTATAAGCTTCTGAGTCCACATATGAAGGTTGACGAGTGGCTTGAGAAAGCTCCCAAAACCCCCTCACCTCATTGAAAAAAGGCAAGCCTAACTGAGAAGCAGCCACTAGGGCTGGCAAACCTACTTTATAATCGCTGCCAGCCATAACAAATTGCGGGCGAAATAGCTGAAACATTTGTACATAGTAGTCTACGGACTTACGCAAAAACTCTTCTTCACTTTCAGGTAGAAAAATTCCGTCTTTACCTGCATGGATATAGCGCACGCCGTTTACAACTTCTTGAGTGTTAACCTTCGCGTTTTCATCCAATTCCCATGGGCGGCCAGGGCGCACGAAGCACAAAGTTTCAAAGCCTTTCATATTTAATGCTTCGGCTACACCTTGCGTTCTTATTGCATAACCGTTGCTTGCATAGCTAGCACCATGGCTAACTATATATGCGATTCGACCAGCTATGTGTCGTTTAATAGGATTGAGTTCAAATGCAGCTAGGCTAGATGCGACTTCAGTTAATCTATCTTGTGCTAAGTCCATGGCAATACTTTTATAATTTGAAAATTTGAAAAAAGGCAATGACGATATTTGTTCTTACTGCATATCGAACAGTTTGTTGCGCAAGTTCTGCGCTTCAAAGTAGTATTTCTCTAAGTTAGCTTGAGTTTCCTCTAGCTGCTCTTCTGCATATGAAGGAGAAGAGGTACTACTTGCTGCGAAGTTCGGCAGAGGTACTTTTACGGTTTCTTCTCCATTTTCAAGCTGCGCAAGTCGTTTAGTACACAACCAAATATTTGCTTTAAACAAATGCTCGCCATACTTCTTGCTTGCCTTTTCATACAGTGCTTTGGCCAACTCATACTGACCTTGAGAAAATAGAAGACTAGCTTGCTCTATAATCGAGCCTTTCTCATTATTCATAGATATAAAGTTCCTTTAATTCGAAATGGCCTAAAAAGAAGAAAACCTGTTCGGCGCTCTCTTTTCGTCTTTTCCGTATTTCAAAAAGTGTAATAGTGGATTCATTCCAGACTTAGCTACATCAGTATTTCTTTTCAAATACCAGTCTCCATCGAACTCAGTAGAGGGTCGTCGCCCTTCTTTTGCCCCGAAGACCAAATAATGCTCAGCTGGGTCTACACCAGACTCCTTTACATCTTTGTAAGTCGAAAGGTACCAATCTGCGTCAAAGTAATCGCTGCTGTAAACAAGAGCCACATTCTCAAGTAACTCCCTTCGTTGCTTAGCATTCCGGCTTACTTTAGCATTTAACTTGTCTATGCTCTTAGAGACTTTCCAAGAAGGTGACTGTTTAATTGAACGCAGCTCAGCGACTTGCAAGCGCAACTGTTTTTCCGCTTGAGACTTACGCTTAAGCTCTGCGTTAAGCTTCTCGTTTTCTAGCTTTAGTTCGTTGTTTCTTGCGGCTTGCGCAGCGATATCTTTCGATTTGTTAGAAGAAGTGAGCCCTCCTCCCATTTCCAACTGATGTTGCAACACAAAAAGTTGTGAGGTTAGTACCGAAATATCTTGCTCTAGTGAAGCTTCTTTAGAGCGCTTCAAACTCGTTAATTTAGCAACTTCAATCTGCGTGCGAGTTAATTGCTCAATTAAGATTTGGCTCTCTTCTTTGCTTTGATATAGCTCTTGCATAGCCTCAATGAGGCAGTTTGCTGCATCACTAAAAGAGGAGTTAGCTTCAGACTGAGTATTAAAATCATTTACAAAGAACTGCGTAACTTTATCATATGAAGACGCTATTTGAGGTTCTAGTTTTAATACTGATTTTGCAACATTACGAGAATGTGTTGAGAACTCGGGTGTTTTTAAATTAGAAAGGTAGTGAACAACCTTATTACCTGATTCGATACCGCGTAACCCACTAGCTAGATTTTCAATAGAAAATACATGATTAGCCGATCCACTTTGAGCAAGTACTCGTGTTGCTTTCAAGTTATTGATGACGGTTTGCACTGTAAATGTTTCTCTATAATGCAAAGCAGCAGCTAGTTGAAGCTCAGGAGGAAAAGTGACCAGCGCTATATCGGCACTTTCTAAAGTTTGTTCTTGCCGGTCGAGATCTGCCTTCGTTACAGGTCGTGCGACAACGTTAAGCTCTTTCGAACTATCAAAAGAATCAATCGAACTTACCGTATACAAAGACAAAGATTTACACAGCGCTTCCCACAACACCGAGTGTTCTGCTGTACAAATTAAAAACATTACATTCCTCTTAAACCAAGCTAAGGGCAACATTTAGCCTGTAGCCCTTCCGTGTTATTAGCCATTCATGATAACAAACTGGGATGTATAACACATTTAAAACTTTGTGGGTCACGTGTGGTTGGGCTAAAAACTCTGTTATACTGGGGCGCTAGCAAGGTTTCAGATGCACTATGACATTAATACGAACACTTTCATCACTGTTTCAATTTCGACATGGAACAGCTCAGCCAGAAGACATTAAGTGGCTTTCATACCATATCCCTAAGACAGCTGGCAGTTCATTACGCCAGATGTTCTACAAGGAGTTTGGACGCTCAAGCGTTTATGATGTTTATCGGCCAGACGAGGCTAAGAAGCTGGGACAAGGAATTCCTATCCAAGTTACAGGTAGCGCTAGTATTGTGCACGGCCATTTTAGGCCTCACCCCCAACATTGCGAACTTTTCCCAAAAGCACACCGTATGGTTTGGGTTCGGGATCCCATTCAGCGTATTTGGTCTTTAGTGGGTCACTTATTAGACTTACAATGGAAACATCCTCATTATGAAACACTTCATAAACTCTACATATCTAAAGGCATAGAAAACCAACAAGATATCGTAGAAAGAATAATTAAAGATGGCTCTATACCTTACATGGTGAACACCTATACTCGGTATTTTTCAGCGGTTGATATTCGAGATTTTAGCTTTGTTGGTTCGATGCATAATTTCGCTACCTCTATTGAGTTGTTAAACAAAGAGTTCAACCTGTCGTTAAAACCTTTGCATCGAAATAGTCGTACGAGAGCAGGTATCCCTCAATCGCTAGGCAATTTAAAGTATTTAATGGAACATGAATATAGTCTAGTTGATGACTACCTTTGATAGGATGATAAGAAAGTAATGGCAGTTTTTACTATTTCTGTGAAGCAAGCAGACATTGACGTTAGCGATAAGTTTAGATGGTGTTTAGATGAGCCTAGCAATGGTGACCAACACGAGGGGAATACTATTGAAAAGGAAGGAATTAGAGTAAAAGGCTGGTTCCTCAAAAGGATAGACGTTGAGGCTTCTCTAGTACTTTTAGACGGCCATGAAATATTGCCACTCTTATTGAAAACTGAAAGGCCTGATGTAATTGAAAAAGTGGCAACTTCAGAAAGTTATTTTCAGCAGGATGTATTCTGCGGCTTCGACCACACACTAGTTCCAAAATCATCTAGTATTTCTATAGCAATTATTCACGATAGTCACTTACACGTGATTTACGAACTTTGCATAGAGGGCGTATTTAAAATTCTAGAAGGCGAGGACAAGTGGCTGTACCTTGATAACGACACCAACAATAGTGTTGAGCAGTTTACGGGTAAAGCGAAACTCAGTTGGACAGAAAAGAAAAATTGGGCGGACTACGCTAATATTTTTAGCTCCCTAGCGCTAAGTCAGGCAGGTAAGAGTGCATTTCTTATTGCCCCTTCGAAAGAATTCGTTGTTGAAGAGCACTACCCTTTCAAGAAATCAAAACACACACCGCTAGACCAATTAAATAAACTTGTTGACGACTCATTTAGCTTAATTACCCCCATTAGTGCACTGAAGCATTTTGAAGAACGGACCTTCAGAGTTTGTGACACACATTGGAGTTGTCATGGCGCTAGAGTAGCTACAATGGAAGTGGCAAAAAAATTGGGGCTAGACTGCGCGCCTATAGAAAATATCTTCAATAAAGATGTATACGTAAAACGTATAATGGCTGGCGATCTTGGGTCGAAGATTTACCCAATACAAAGGCACCCTGAAGACTTCCTTACTACTTTTAATTACAATCGAGTGGTTGTTTATGATAACAACCTGCCTAATTTTGGCAGGGCATTTATTTTAGATAACCCTGACGCTTTGAATGATGGAACTTTATTAGTATTTGGCTCTTCTTCTGTTTATTCCATGTTTAACTATCTAGCTAGAATTTTCAGAACAGTAGTGTTTTTTCATACCGCAGGTAACATAGATAAAGAGTTAGTTGGAAAAATAGCACCTGATTATTTACTTGCACAATCTAATGCAAGGTTTGTAGTAAAGGCGCCTTCGTTTGATATTAAAATTTCGGATTATATTGCAGAAAAAATGCGTAGGCTTGGTTATGTACCTGATATGGTTTATAACGCCGACAAAGCCTCTTTCTCTGTTAAAAAGATCAAGGAAATACTTGATAATATGGACTCGAATTAAAAAACAATCTAAATACTTGCGCTGTACAACGATTTCAAAGCATAGTCTTCTAAAGCTGTAGTTGGTAACTCTTTATCCATTGTCAATTCAACACGAAGTCCTTTAGGAGGCTGAGTAAACTCGTTAACTAATCTGAATGTTATGTTGCTATCATTTTTCAATAAATAAGGGTAAAGCGCGCTTTCATTTGTCATATTTACCACTAGATGCTTGTTTCTATAAGTCTGATTGGTGAACACCGTGTAAGCGTGCTCTGCTTCTTGTATGGTACTGACATTAGCAATTAAATAAGCATTTGGTAAATGGTCGGTAACATCTATGCCAATTCTATTGCAAATTTGTTTTAGCCTATCTGCCACCGTATGTTTGCTTAGCACTTCACGCACGCCTTTCTCAACTACTTTTCTGTACTCGCTCTCATCTTGCATTTTCTCTAGGAAGCTTACAATTTCATCAGGGTCATCGCTAGCACAAACAATATCGCCAAATTGCTCGACAACGCCTTTAGAATAATTGCTAACTACAGGTGTTCCAGAAGCTAACGATTCATATACACGGCGCGCAAACATAGTAGGGCTTTGTTTAACTGAATTTATGTTGATTGTGTACTTATATCCTTTATAAGCTTTCCACATTTCATCTGGCTCTAAATGACCAATCACGTTCTGCTTGTACCTTTCAGGAAACTTTAGGTTTGACTCTTTTCGATAAAGGCATCTGTCAAAAATATCGTAATCAACATTCGCTCTTTTTAGCGCGTTAATTAATACGTCGAAATCGGCACAGCGTTCTTTTTTAGCTGAGTAATAAGAGCCTGCGAAAGCAGCTTTATTTTTTCGCGGGATAACTTCTAGAGGATTATGTACCTCTGGCTGACAGAAGAAGCAAAGAGGTTCTGCATCTATACCGTAGTCTTTTTGATAGTTTTCGACCATATTTACATCTGTAGTAAACACATAGTCGAACAGCTTAGCCGTGGGAGCAAATTTGTCGTAATGAACTGGATCTTCTTTAGACCAAAAAACAGTAGGGATACCCTCTTTTTTGCAATATTCGACAACCTTGGCTAACTCATGCATTTGATTTGGCGCATTGTATGAATTGCCATACATTAAGCTGCCCCATTTGTTATTATTTCCAAACCAGCAACTTTCTACGAATAGAAAATCGGGTTGAGCTTGCTTTATTTCCTCTTTCCAACTCGATGGTGAAATTGAAAATAAACTAGTGTCTTGGCGAAAGCACTCATGAGTAAACTCGTCTATAACACAAGCGATACTTAGTTTATGGATGTTGCTTAAGTTAAAATATCTCATTGTTCTTGGCTAAAGCTCAACAACCAAAGTCCAACTTATTTAGTAAGCCGGGGCAGTTTTTAGTTTCGGCTTTCTTCTCCCCACCTGAACCAAACTCCAACTTTCCTACGCGCTTATTAGTTAGTAAATTTCGTATAGGCGTAGATAAGGGATACAACCATAGAATATTTAATTCTCTTAAATTTGCCCATTCCTCTAGTTTTTCCTTAGTATCTAAGTTTATCAGACCTTGGCAAATAATAGTTGCTTTAGTGACTGACGTTTTGAGCAAAGTATTGATTCGACTCAAAGTTAGATTGTAGTCAATTAAGCAATGTTCATCTAACCATATATAAATAGCCAACTTCTTCAATGACAAATTTTCTAGCTTTTCTTCAACGCTTCGCTTTGTCTCTATATTGTAATGTAAAACGTCAAAACTGCTCGATAACACATTAAATTTCTTGTGTCGTGTTGAACGCTCAAGCGAGTTGAAAAAGCTACGCTTTTGAAACTCTATGAGTAAACTACTTTCTTGGAGGTTCTGGTCGCAAAATAAAGGATCAAAATCTAGCTGAGTTTCATAACTATTATCATAGCTTTTTTCTGACACTCTTTGTGCATAAGCACTTGGAGTTCCGAGTGAATTTGAAACAGCGGAAGTAGCCCTGTAGCCAGTAATTGGCTTATTGAGATATTCACTAATCGCAAACTTTTTGTCGTCGCAATTCCTCTCTCTTACAAATGCTTTTACTTCTATGGAATCAAAATCATTTTCGATGTCAAAAAAAGCTTTGGTGTCTTCTTGATACCATTTTTCATCCAACTTTTTACCATTTACTATTAGATAGAACGCAAATTCAGGAGACGAAAAGTACCCATCTAAAAGTGTGACTTCAACCTGCAACTTCTTTTTCTCAAAATCTGGTGTTAGTTTAATTGATAAACTATTTTTTATCGTGTGGGTTTTAGGAAGTCGGGATGATGAAGTTTCCACTAACCAAGCAGTAGCATATTCGAGAGACTTATGAACAAACAGCGGGTTTATGAAGTTTTCTATGTTTGAAAAGTAATGGTCGTAGCCAGCAGAAAAAAACTTAAAGTAACCAAGATACTGTAGATACATCTCAATATCATGACCCTCATAACATTCAATTTGTATTACGGCGCAATTAGACTTTAATAAATTTGAAGCGCCCCTCAAGACTTCTAGCTCATGTCCCTCTACATCAACTTTTAATGCTAATACTTTATTCTGAAGGTTTGGTAGTTCGTCTAGCGATATAGCCTTTATTTTGTCCACTTTAGAATAGAGCTCTTCATCGTGAATAGATGTATTTACAACACCATTTATTCCAGATAAAGGGGAATGTGTTCCAAACTCTACCATCTTTGTTGAACTGGAAACCACTGATGAGTGAGCTTGAATTCTGTTTTCTAACGAGTTTAGATAAATGTTTCGTTCAAGCTCTTTTCGACTGTCATCGTCCGGTTCAAATGCCATTATGCATTCAACCTGCGGAGCAAGCGAAGAAACTAAACTGTAAAGGCCTACGTTTGCCCCGATATCAATAACAGTCTCTACGTTGCCAAACTCGATAAAGCTTAGAAAGAGGAAAGGTTGTATAGGCTCGTGTTTGCTAGAGTTTTTATTCCGTTCTTTAGCGGCTTGCGACCAAATAAAGTAATCCATCACGAACTCCTTATCATTAAAAGATAGAAGAAAAGCTTATCCCAGAACAGCTTTAGTCAATTATTTATAATGTATCGATTCCTATGAACGCCGCTGTAAAGCTTTCTGAAGAGCTTTAGGGAACCAGATATATCTATGAAGATTAAATTTAACTGACTATATAGTAAGTAAGCTACTTAAACATTTTAAAAGCAGCTTACTTCAACTTTTCTTAAAATAAAATAATGTTACTTACTAGCCTGCTCGAACTCTTTTCTCATTGATTGTTTCAACGCAAGATAGCCCGCTTCAGCATTCCTTTTCAAATTTTTAACTAAAAGAGAATGAAGTGGAGCTGGAATTGGAGGTATCTTCCTGAAAAGCTCTTCGTCGTGGAGGTTACCAACCAAGTCAGGACGTTGCATGTACCTAAATAAGTTTCGATTTTTTAGCGTAGAGGATAATTGTATGACTGGTATAGAGTACATAGCACCTACAACTAACGCATGAAACTTCATGCTTAGCAACATGCTACACTCGCCTATGGCTTTACATATTTCCATTAGGTCGTCAGAATAAATAACTTCTTCATCTGGTGCAGCAAAATTCTTAGATTTATCTAGATCACCACTTCCAAGGGGACCAAAAGCACCCACAATAATCCTTACACTGTACCCTAACTTTTTAGCTTCATCAGCCGCTTTTCGAACATTATCGTAATCCCCACCAGCCAATTTACCTTGAGCTAAGCCGCGCAAAACGATCCCCATGATTTTTTTCTTAGGATCGCGTTTTACTGATGGGATATGGAGGGCAAAAACTGCATCGGGATAGGTTACAGTTTCCACATTAGCTTTAATCACACTGTCAAAATAATTTTTGCTTTCAATATCTCTCAGGCATATATGCTTAACATTTTCGTGTGCAAAAAACTCGTTAAAATAATTTAAAGCCCTTGAGCTTTTGACCTTGTGGTTTGGACAGCCAATTCCATGTACAAACACCGGCTTGCTTAGAAACTCTTCTCTCCAATATAAAGAAGATACTGCATTCGGGTTAAGCAGATCCCCTCCCCCAATAACGAATCCATCAAAAGAGCCTAGCCTCTCTATGGCTGCATCAGAAAAATAAGGCGCTTCCAATAAATCGTGTACTATCTCAAGTTCGTACTCGTCACCTAAGAATTGCTCGTGAACTTTTGTAAATAATTCGTCACCAAAGTTTCCCCAACCAAAATAGCCTACTAAACCAATTTTAGTTTTTTTCATTCATCACCTTTTATTTCAAATAATCTGATAACTTTAATTCATATAAGTCACAGATAGACTCTAGTATTTTGACTGACTTCTGGTAATCATGTGCATTTACAAGTGCTAGCTTTTTAAGATACCAATCATTCATAAAGATACTAAAACGTTTATCTCTATACACATCAAAAACTCCAGTTTCTTTCAGAAACTTCACTTGTTCTTTTTCCAGAATCAATTTTTTTTCAAAGTAACTTATATTCACTTCGTTTGTAATTGAGTCAGCGCGATCAGCGTAGTAAATAATATGCGCTTCACCATTAAAGCCACCGCAATTAGCTTTTGCTATCAACTCCCAGCCAAAAAGAGTGTCCTGCCCAGCAGATTTTTCAACAAACTTTATAGCAGACTGTTCTACAAACTCTTTAGACAGAACTGCAGATTGTGTAGCTATAACAGGAAATCTACCATTATCAAAATATCCCGACTTGAAATCCTCGATGATACTAAGTCTATTAGGGGTATGCTTACCTATAGTTTTTACTTGCTCAGCTACTTTGACGTGAAACCCAGATATGAACTCGACAGGCTTTTCCGACTTTTCGTTTGCTTCTTTAAATAAATCAACCAGCAAATCATATGCACCTGGAGAGATTTCGTTATCAGGATCGAGGAAAGTGAGCAATGGCGCAGTCGCCAACTCCATCCCCTGATTCCGAGGGCGAGAAGCACTTCCGCTCCCTTTGCCAACGTTTAGTTTGACTTTTACATTACTGTAGCGTTGTTCGAGCTCTTCAAGCACTTTCAACGTGTACGAGTCGGTAGAGCCATCGTCTACTAGGAGTATCTCCATATTATTCCAAATCAGATTTCTCTGGAGACTTGGCATACATTTACTAATTAAGAATCTTCCATTGTTGTACACTGGTACGATAACGGAAAGCTCAACTCTTTCGGTAGGTAACTTACTTGCTGAAAGATAACGTAAAAAGTTTAGCGAAAATGGGTCGATACTGTATCCGTTAGCAAGATAAAAACCTTCTAATTCACCATATTCCGTGTACTCTTCTGGAGTCGAATACTTTGTACTAAATAGTGACAGCGCCTTACCGCTACAGCTAGTTGTATATTCATGTTGCGGACCGTGAATATACACTCCTTCTGAAGAAAAATACGCTCCTTTGGTGATGTATGTACTATTTGTGAATTTGAACCCATTTAAAAGGTCGTTTAAGTAATTATGTTCATACTCAAATTCTTCAGAGAACCAACAGAAGTACGATATATTATGCTTACTTTTAAGTTCATCCCACTCTTCCAATTGTTTCTCTTCAATTAGTAACTTATTTTTATGCGATTGTGCATTGAACGAAGCGCGAATCCTAGCTGTTTTCTTTTTGCATATGACCGCTATGTTTTTCTCTGTTGTAGTTTCTGGTGCTAAACCAATATTAGACAGTAGCGTTTCAACTACTTGATAACTAGTCTTTTCATTTAATATGGTTCGAACATTCCCCATATTTGTCTCATATTCTTCCCATGATTCGTCACGAGAAAAATCAGAACTCATATTTTGTTCATGTGGAATGATTCGTATAGAAGGGAACTTGTTAAAAACAGAATTCGCGTAATTAGAAATAATTCCATTCCCCTGAGCCTGTAATTCATACACTCTCATGGCGCACATAGTTGGGCTCTGCTTTATAGAATTAAAGTTTAGGTTATACCTAAATAATTTATGTAACTTTTGAAGAATAGCGTGCCCTACAGGTGGTAGTACACTTGGTATGAATCTTTGAGGATACAAAAGATCTTCGGAGTCCGCCCCAAAATTACGATCTGCAATTAGAAGTTCTCCTCCGGAGTTAATAATTGAATCAAAAATAGTCTCCATATCATCACATCTTTCCTTGTAACGCTTTGGATACGAACCAGCGAAGAAAGCTGCGTTTCTGATTTCTCTTCTGCACCCGATAGGATTATTAAATTGCGGATTTACTCCGTATTCCCCAAAAAATACATTTTCGTGGCCTAGTTCTTTTTTATAACGCTCTATACAATCCGTGTCTGTTGTAAGAACATAATCAAACTTTTCGGCGACAGGTAGAAAATAATCGAAGTTGGAAGGATCTTCGATCGTTTGAAAGACAGTTTTAATATTATTGGCTTTCGCATAGGACAAAATTGAATCAAGTGCCTGTTTGGGTGCTTCTCTAAACTTTACACCTCTCCACTCTTCATTATTTATCCCCTTCCAGCAAGTTGTATATATAACTAAATCTAACCCGCCACTAAGAATCTCAGGGTAATTTTGAGGGCTTAGGTAATGAACCGAAGAAAAAGAATCTTTATAAAAGTTATACATGTATTCGTCACCAATAACGCCTACACGTAGATTGTGCTTTGTAAAGTATTCGCTTCCATTACTATCAGGGATCTCTTCAGCTTCTTTAAGAATCTGTTCAAAAGCTGCACTATAAACGCTCTGACTAAGTGCCTTTTTACGCTCATCTAAAACTGAAACTATCCGCGTGCTTTTTGAGACCTCCATACCGTTTTCAACGTTAAAGGGTACTATTTTAAGTAATACTTTTCTCGCATTTTCAGGCGTAACAAATTTATAACTTCTTTCCTCCGCCGAATTGCTAACTGTCTCTACATAAAAGTATGACTTAAATGCCTTTGATTGAGCCATTTTCGGATAAGGGCCCAAAATGCTATTCCCGTTACCATCGTAAAACGTTACATCAGCCACCGCTCCTTTAGCATTTGCTTTCTCGCATCTACATAAGACTTTAAGCAAATACTCTTCATTTGGCTCTACAGCACACTCTACGACATAAGTGTCTGAGGTACTTAATTGCACAGTGCCTAGTTCATTTGAAGATACAGACTCGCTTTCTCTATGTTCTCCTTTCAAACTTTGATGCGTATGAAAACTTTTTAACGGCAAATTAGAAGAAGTAACAGGCAAGACAGTTTGAAGTTTCTTAGCGTCTAGCGCATTTAATACAGGCGACAGATTAAATATGCTTTCTCTTTTTGAAAACGGCTTTCGAGAACCTTGCGCTTTTTCCACAAGTATAACGCTAGACTCTCCTATTCCGGCCGAGATTATGCTCTCTTTAACGTGTTTACTGTGACAGAAAACATTGTGTGCCTTAGCAGCTAAAAAAGAATTGCATTTTTCCTGCAATTCTTGACTCACCGAGTTATCGGTGAGAGCAATGCCAGATATGTCACAAAAGAAAGGGATATTTAATCTAGTAGCAGCAACCCAAGCAGGTAAGCTCACCATGTAATCGTCTGCCAAAATGATAAATTCAGGACGATAAATCTGAAACCAATCCATATACTGACGGACTGCAGCTTCTAAACGAAACTCATCAACCGAAGCTGAATTCAGAGATGGCCAACTTGAGTGCAAATATCTGACTTTTTCAATGGTTATGTCAGTTTTAAGTGATGTTTCTATTTTTCCATGTTCCCATGAGACTCTCGGATTGATAAAACACAGCACCTCGAGACCACTCTTGGACAACCCCGTCGCAAGTGAGTGATAATGACTCGCAATACTGCTCTCTGAAAAACTCACACCTTCCGAAAGAACGTAGGCAATTCTCCCCTTTATCCGTGTATGAATTTTGCCCACTTCTTTTAAGGCTAAGGCATTAGCTTGTCTGAATATTTCAATTTCTTGGAGGCTCATGGATATCTACTTTAAAACAATACTAGATTTAATTTTTAGAAAAACGTCCCAGTAGCTTGTGCTAACTGGGAAAAAATCACTTAAATAGACCAGCGAAATCCAACGTTTTATCACTTTTACTATGGACTTTGAATTGGCTATGAGCGACTAGATAGACAAGTATATCTGCGCTGTCTGCTTGCTCTTCTGAAACAAGTTTTAGTCCATCAAAACTTTGAATGTTAGGCTCAACGGCTACCACGTCATTAGTTTGGTTTAAAGCTTGGGTAATGTATAACGCTGGTGATTCGCGTAAGTCATCGATATCTGGTTTAAAAGCTAAGCCCATGCATGCCACTTGAGGCTTTCTTCCGTTTTCTTTTTCGAACTCATGCACGGCATTCTTGACTTTTTCAACAACCCACTCAGACTTGTAATCATTAGTTCTGCGGGCTTGCTCTACCATTTTTGCTTTGCCATTTGCAGAGTTAACAATAAACCAAGGGTCTACTGAAATACAGTGGCCGCCAACACCACAACCTGGCTGCAGAATGTTAACGCGTGGGTGATGATTTGCCAGTTTAATAAGCTCATAAACGTCGATATTCATATCGTCTGCAAGCATGGAAAGTTCGTTAGCAAATGCAATATTTACGTCTCTAAAAGCGTTTTCTGTCAACTTCGCCATTTCAGCCGTTTTTGACGTTGTTTCCAACACCTCGCCTTCAACGAAAGTTCGGTAAAACTCTGCTGCAGCTTTAGTAGACGCTTCGTTAATGCCACCTACAACGCGGTCATTCTCAATCAGCTCACGCATAATGTGGCCAGGTAAAACGCGCTCAGGTGAGTGGGCTACGTGAATTTTTGATAGATCGACGCCCGCAGCCTCTAACTCTTCAGCCATCATCTCTGTTGTACCTACCGGCGATGTAGATTCTAGTAAAACTAGGTTCCCTGGCTTAACATACGGCGCTATCGCTTTGGTAGCACTCTTCACGTAATCTAAGTTAGGAACCGGTGAGTTCGTCACTTCATTAAGTTGGTCGTGATGAAACGGGGTAGGCACAGCAACCAAAAAGATGTCTGCTTCTGCTGGCTCTAGGTGAGCACTTAACATACCGCTATTAACCGCTGAAGAAACGAAAGTGTCTAATTCTGGTTCAACAATGTGTATTTTACCTTCATTGATAGTGTCTACAGCATGCTTGCTAACGTCTACACCATGTACTTTATAACCGCGGTTTGCCAAAAGCGCAGCCGTTGGTAAGCCAATATATCCCATACCAACAACACATACTGTTTTATTAATTTCCATTAACTTTCTCTCTTAAAACTTCAATAATTCTTTCACATGCTTTGCCATCGCCATACGGATTGTGAGCAAAACTCATTTCTTCGTAGGCTTTTTCATCAGTTAATAACTGATTTAAGCTTGTAGTAATTTTATCTACGTCAGTACCTACTAGTTTAACGGTACCAGCGCTAACCGCTTCTGGCCTTTCTGTTGTGTCACGCATTACTAGTACAGGTTTACCTAAAGACGGCGCTTCTTCCTGAATACCGCCTGAATCGGTCAGGATAATGTGAGCCTGATTCATAAGATAAACAAAAGGCAGGTAGTCTTGCGGCTCAATAAGCGTGATATTTGGTACGCCTTTTAGCAGGCGATTAACAGGTTCTTGCACGTTTGGGTTTAAATGCACTGGGTAAACAATCTGGCATCCTGGGTGTTGCTCTGCTGTATAGGCAAGTGCTTTACAAATGCGCTCGAAACCACCACCAAAGCTCTCTCTTCTGTGGCCTGTAACCAATATCAACTTTTTATCTTTATTTAAGAAGCTGAAACGCTCTGCCATTTCATTATTCAACGCTGTGTCATTTTTTAGCTTAGCGCTTACATCTAATAGAGCATCGATTACCGTGTTACCCGTTACCGTAATATTTTCTGGGGCTACAGCCTCATTAAGTAAGTTCTGCTGCGATGTCTCTGTAGGCGCGAAATGAAATGTAGTAATAGCACCAGTCAGCTTTCGGTTTGCCTCTTCTGGCCACGGAGAATAAATATTCCCTGTGCGTAAGCCAGCTTCCACATGACCTACCGCAATTTGCTGATAATATGCTGCTAAACTAGTAGCAAAAGTGGTTGCCGTGTCTCCATGAACTAAAACCACGTCAGGTTTGAAATCGGCTAGTATCGGCTTAATACCTTGCAGAATATTAGTGGTTACATCCGTCAGATCTTGACCTGGCTTCATTATATTTAGGTCGTACTCTGGTGTAATTTCGAACAACCCTAAAACCTGGTCTAGCATTTCACGGTGTTGCGCTGTAACACAAACGCGTGCGTCAATTCCCTCTTGTTCTGCAAGCTTTATTGCGAGGGGGGCCATTTTTATTGCTTCAGGCCTTGTGCCAAAAACGGTTAATACTTTCATTTTAATTTCTCTGCATTAGCTGAAGTTTTAGGGATTGCGATTGCTGATAATACTCTTCAAGCAACTGTTGCGTTTGCTCTAGCTGTTTTTTTTGTTTTAAGAAATTTTCAGCAGTATAAGCGTCAGAACTTACCAAATTTGATCTTAAGGGGTTACTGATAGCAGTACTTTGTTGACTTTTTCGCTTCTGACAAAGCCAAATACTCGTTGACACTAGTTCAGAACCTAGCTGGTCGCCAGCGCGTTTGTAAAGCTGTTCAGCTTCATCAAACTTGTTCTGTTTGAAAAACTTATTCGCTTCTTTAATGAGGGATCGACTTTCTTTACTCATATCCATTCTTTTATCATTTACGTCCAGTGTACAAAGAGCTAAAAAGCGGCGCGTAGTCTATCAGGCGCACGTCAATTACTCAATAACTGGCACTTTTACGCTACGATTGTATAGTGATTATTGTGACACCTTTAGGAGTCTTTAACTTTTTAATATTTGCCGTTAACTGACGGCGCTCACATTCATCTTCCCATTGCGGTATCAGGTCGCTTATCTGCTCTGAATTCGTACCGTTGGTAAAAACAGTTATGTCAGCTTGCGAAAAGTAGTCTAATACTAAAGGCAATGCCCAATACTTGGCTTTATTATCGTCGTCTAAAAACGGACCATTAATTACTACCAGTATGTTAGCACGTCGATTGTTAAGAATGCGCTTAAGCTCTAGTAACTTTTCAGTGCAGTCATAAAACAGCTCCCCGCCTTTAGCGTTATCTATGTGAGCGACAGAAATCAGAGGGGCATGGCACAAATCTACATAAGCTTCCACGCCCGCATTGGATAAAAGCCCAGTTGTTTCTTTGAGGCGTTCTGAGCTTTGCTCAAAACCAACAATATGCTTTGGCAATGCCTTTTCTATTTCACTATTATTGCCTTTATCTTCCAAACATTTACCGTTATTAAAGCCTCTATCAGCTTTGTCTTGTAAAGTGCTTGCTGAGACTACCGTACTCAAACCACTACCAAATTCTATGATCACATCGTAAGTATTCTGGCTAACCAACGACGAGAGTTCAGCTAAATTTGCTGAGTCCATATCATAAGAGTTTGTTGAAATAGGTATACGAGAAAACCCAGTTAGTTTTCGTAATTCAAATTGGCTAGCGATATTGCTTTTTTGTTCTTCATGGCAACGCGTTACATGCTTACCAAGTGCGTTTGCTATCTCAATACTATCTTCATTTTGCTTGTTCAACATGGCAGTAAGCTTGCTCTCAAGCTCACTAACTGCTAGTGCCGTTTCATTGTTTGATGCCAACAGTGCATTTTCTCGCTTGAGCGCTTCAAGCTCTATGCTCAGAGCTTCAGCTTGCTGCTTACGGCTTGCGAACCAACCGTATGTTTCTTTTTGTTTTTCTTCGCTTTCTTTAAGCTTGGTTTTAAGCTCTTGAAGCTCATTTTCATAGGCTTCAGATGTTTGTTTATTACGCGACTCTTGTTCAGATAACGTAGCTTTTAAAGATTGCTCGTTAGCGTGCGCTTTATCTGCTCTCGCTTTTTCCTCTGCTAGTGCAAAAGTAAGCTTTTCATTATCTTTTGTAAGTGTATCGATCTCGACAGTCGCATTATCGCTAACTGAGCTTAACTTCGTTTCAAGTGACGCTATGCTATTACTTTTAATCTGTAATTCAGCTGATAGACTTTCGATGCGCTCAGTGAGTTGTTTAGACTTACTCTGCGCTTCAAGTAACTGGCTTTCTAAGCGCTCAACTGTCGTTACTTTGGCAGATAGGTCACTTTTTAATATTTTTATTTTGTCTAAGTAAACCTTTTCACTATCGCGCAAATTCTCAATGATTTCTTGAAGATTCCTTTCTTTCTCATTTGCAACATGAAGTTCTGCTTGGGCTTCATTAAATGCAATCTGAGAGTTAGCTAATAAGGTTTTCAACTCTTCCTTATCACTTTCTAAATCTTGGTGAGCATTAACGACTAGTTTTATTTGAGCCTGTAAATCTAAAATCTCGTTTTTTTGTATGTGAACGCTTTCTAAAAGAGAGTTAAACTTAAACTGGTGCGTACAAACATCAGTATCACTATTCCACTCACTTACGAATTGATAAAACGCATTGTTAAGCAATTCGGTAATTGTCTTAATGTCGCTCTCGCTACTAAACAAGGGCTTCTTGCCAGCACATACATAAATTTGTTGGAATAACGGTAAGATATCGTTTGATTTTAGTTCATTTAATATCTCTAAAGATAAGCAAGGAAGGTCTAGAAATAACGAATTCTCACTACCAGTTACCTGAAGCTCTTTAATAAGCTCGATAATACTAACTGTTTCAACATCAAGAACTTCTTCTATCATTAAGTTCGGATAGATTTCTTTAAGGCCAGTAGGCTCTAAAAATGAAGAAAACTCTTCGTTATTAAAAAGCTTAAATGGCTGCTTGCTGACAGTTTCAGTAATTACGGCTTTTTGTACTGTTACAAATTTCGCTCCATCGCTGAACTGTTCTTGTGAAGCTACCTGCAGTAACGGATCAACAAGAATAACCTTGGAGTATTCGGAGTAGTCGAAGTCGAACGATTGAGCCGCACCAGCTCCAATCCACAGAAGATGTTTTGACATTATGTTGCTCTTTTACTTTTTCTTATGCGTTATCATTACAGGCGACATAGGTCTTTTTTCTTCCCGACCAAATTTTATATAGTGAATTAACGGATTAGTATTCTCACTCGCAACATCGGGGTTTGCCTGTAAATACCATTTACCGTCAAAGTAAGGCGATGGTTTTCTCCCTTCGTTTGCACCATACAATAAGTAGTGTTCTGCGGGGTCAATGCTGTCTTTTTGAACGTCAGAGTAAGTTTCCAAATACCAGTCTGCATCAAACAATTCACTGGTATAAAGCAGGCTCATGTCTTGTGACAACTTTTTGCGTTTAGCTGCGTGTTTGTCAACTGCATTTGATAGCTTCTCAACTTTATTTGAAACTTTCCAGAGCTTGCTCGATTTAATCGCTCTGAGTTCGGCTAATTCCGCCCTTAGCGTTTGTTCAACCTGTGACTTTTGCTCTAACTTACTTTCTAATTGCTTAATTTCACGGTTTTTAGTTTTCTCTAAAGCAGTTAATTCTTTTTTGCTGCTCTGGACAAAATTTGCGTATTCAATCTGCTGTGTTTCACGTTCCTTTCGCAACGCCTTGATAGCTTTTTCTACGTTTTCGCATTCTTGGCGCATAGAGTTAAACTGCGCCAGCTGCCGGTCGGCCTCTTGTATATGCTTTTCTTTTTGAGAAGAAAGTTCTGCCACTTTAGTTTCTAAAGAATCTAAAAGCAGTAAGTTTTGCTCTATTACTTTCCCATTCTCACTTGCAAGCTCGCTTTTATCTATCTCGTTTTGCGTAAGTGCTTGCTTTATCTTGGCGATGTCGGGGTAAAATACTGACTCTTCGTCTTTCAGAGAAAAACACGATTGAAGCTTTTTATAAGCTTTAATCATATTTGCATTTTGGTTGAACAAACTGTGACAGATTACTGAGTCGAGGTTATGAGTTACTTTACTGCTATCGAGGCTCTTTTCAAGCCAAGGTAGCGAAGAAGTATCAATTGAAGAGCTAACGCAAAAGGCTGATAGCGGTATCAAACCCATGGCACTTCTATGCTTTTTGTACACAGAATATAATTCATCTAGTAGCTTTTGAACTTTACTTTGTGCTTGTTGGTGATCTTCTTCAATGAATTCTTGTAAAAGAATAAAAGGTGGAGGGACTACCACCGTCACACTATGATCAGTACTAATTAGTGAGATAATCTCATCTATCGACAACGCTTTTTGTATATAACAAAAACCGGTAGTCGTATTTGTTAGGGTTGAAAGTGATTCAATGACCTGATGTTGACCAATACCACAAAGTTGCTGCCAATATTCAGATCTATCCACTGTGCAAATCACAGACATCCATTGCTCCAATTCTTAATAACTTCCTGATGCCTTCATGAGGCACGCTTATTAGATAAATACTATCAGATAGAAAAAATATACGCACTCACTGCTGCGGTTTTTAATGAATAAACGGCTTCCTAAGAAATTTTGGTTATCTTTTGATAGGGAAAACTTTAAGTATGATCGGGGTTAGGCTGCGACCGTCTCATTTAACAGCCCCAACACCTGCTCATCGCTAGACTTAGCCTGAGCCCGAACAGAAATACTCGCTTGTTCGACTATTTGCGCTTGGGTAAGCAGTGCGGTTTCTGACGCGAAGTCTGCGTCCGTTATTTGTGAGTGGGCACGGCTTATATTTTCTAAGCCTATCGCATTGTTTCGTATGGCTGATGCCATTTGATTAATTTTAGCGCCGTAAAATGCTCGGCTTTCGCTTACGGACTGCAAAGCGCTATCTATTCGCTCAAGTGCGCTTTCTGCATCGCTTTCATTCTGTACGGACGTGCCATCTAACCCAAGGTCAGTTAACGTTGCAGGTGTTTTAATGAGTTTAATGAAATCCGTTCCAACACCGAGTTGGTTTGTCGCGGTAATGTCCACCGGGCCTAATGTAAAGGTTGGTCCACCTTCGTTTCCGAGCGACGTCCATGACGCGGTTACATTAAACGCACCTGAACCAATAACCGAGATTATCAATGGCTGCGCATTGCTCGCAATGGTCAAAGTTTCGTTGAAATTACCACTTGCGTTTTGGTCACCAGTAAATGAAATATTGTTTCCATCTATCGTTGCTGAACCTATGGTTAGCAAATTGCTGTCATCATAGCTCGCTGTTGGCTCATACCCATTGGTTGGCAAAAAGAACGTACTTTCAATGGATGTGCTATTTGAAATGCCGTTACTATTCCATGTACCAGCAGACAAAGGGGTGCCCGCTAAGTGCTTACCGTCTACAGTAAACACTTGAATATCGTCATTAGCACCATTGTCGTTTAAGTTAATCTGTATGTTCGTAGAGCCTGCGGGAATATAAGCGATAGAGCGCAATCCGCTGGTCATACTTTGATTTACGCCGTTTGTAAATGTATCGCTTATAGATGGAACGTTAGCTGAAAGCAGATCGCTATCATCCACTAGCGGTAAACGATTAAATGCTTCGGTGTTGTACGCAATGCCGTTTAGTGCGCTTTTTAGTTGCTGGAATTCCTTATCTAAAGCGGCACGGTCGTTGACATTATTGATTCCGTTCTGCGACTGTATTGCCAGCTGCCGCATTCGTTGCAGTATAGCGGCAGATTCTTGCAGTCCACCCTCTGCAATTTGTGCATAGCTTATACCGTCATTCAAGTTACGGTTAAGTTGCGTATAGGCTCTTTTCTCTGAGGCAAGTCTATTGGATATCTGAAGGCCAGCACTGTCGTCGGAAGCGCTGTTTATTCTTAGCCCCGAGCTCAAACGCTCTAGACGCGTTGATAGCGCTGTATTTTGTAAAGTTGAAAGACCTAAAGACTGGTAGTTTCCTGTAACCGATAGCACGTTTTTTCCTTAACGCTCTTCGCCTTGTTTAATACAGATATAAACTTAGCTTTGAATAAGTTCTTGCCCTAAGTAAATGTTTACAATAAGCATGCCAAATAAATGAAGATTACGGTACGAATAGATAATATTGAGAACAAAACAACAGACACAAAAAAAAGGGCCTGAGTTTTCACTCAGGCCCCTTTTTCTAATCGAGTATTAATTACTCTTCAGTTGCTTCTACTGCTTCTTCTTCAGCTTCTACAACTGGACGGTCAACTAGCTCAACATATGCCATTGGGGCATTGTCGCCAGCACGGAAACCGCATTTAAGAATGCGAGTGTAGCCGCCTGGACGAGCTTCGTAACGAGGACCAAGCTCGTTGAATAGTTTACCTACAACCTCTTTGTCACCAGTGCGGGCGAAAGCTAGACGGCGGTTTGCAACGCTGTCTTCTTTAGCCATAGTGATTAGAGGCTCGATTACGCGACGTAATTCTTTCGCTTTTGGTAACGTAGTTTTGATCACTTCGTGCTTGACCAAAGAACCGGCCATGTTTTTGAACATAGCTTGACGATGGCTGCTGTTGCGATTCAACTGACGACCACTCTTACGATGGCGCATAGTTTTATCCTTCTCTACAAATCAGTTTGATAAAAACCTGATTAATCTTTTTCAGCGATGCTCTCTGGCGGCCAGTTTTCTAGGCGCATACCTAGAGAAAGACCACGAGATGCTAGAACATCTTTGATTTCAGTTAGCGATTTCTTACCAAGGTTTGGCGTTTTAAGTAGCTCAACCTCAGTGCGCTGTACCAGGTCACCAATATACTGGATAGCTTCTGCTTTCAAACAGTTTGCAGAACGTACTGTCAGCTCTAGGTCATCTACTGGACGAAGCAGAATCGGATCGAATTCTGGCTTCTCTTCTTTCGCTTCTGGCTCAGACACATCACGTAGGTCTACGAATGCATCTAGCTGTTCAGCTAGGATAGTAGCAGAACGGCGGATCGCTTCTTCAGGATCCAAAGTACCGTTCGTCTCCATGTCGATGATTAGTTTGTCTAGGTCTGTGCGTTGTTCAACACGAGCAGACTCTACACTGTAAGCAATACGTTCAACTGGGCTGTATGAAGCGTCTACTAACAAACGACCAATTGGACGATCATCTTCTTCAGAGGAGCGACGGGTAGAAGCTGGTACATAACCGCGACCCATTTCTACTTTAATGCGCATGCTGATTTCAGCTTCGCCAGTTAAAGTACAAATAACGTGGTCAGGGTTTGTAATTTCTACGTCGCCATCATGCTGAATATCACCAGCAACAACAGGGCCAGCGCCAGATTTCACTAGAGTTAGGGTTGCCTCAGTTTTACCTTCAAGGCGAACCGCTAAACCTTTAAGATTTAGCAAGATTTCAATTACGTCTTCCTGAACACCTTCTTTGGTGCTGTACTCGTGAAGAACGCCGTCAATTTCTACCTCGGTAACTGCACATCCTGGCATAGATGACAGTAAAATACGACGTAGGGCGTTACCTAGAGTATGGCCAAAGCCGCGCTCTAGTGGTTCCAAAGTTACTTTGGCACGAGTAGGAGAAACGTTTTCGATCTCAACTAATCTCGGTTTTAGGAATTCAGTCACAGAACCCACAATGCTTCCTCTTTAGTTAGCTTTACTTAGAGTAAAGTTCGACGATCAACTGTTCGTTAATTTCCGCAGACAGGTCAGTTCTTTCAGGAACGCGCTTGAAAGTGCCTTCCATTTTGCTGCTGTCTACTTCGATCCAGGTTGGCTTCTCACGTTGGTCAGCCAGTTCCAAAGCAGCAACGATACGCGCTTGCTTCTTAGCCTTTTCACGAACAGAAACCACGTCTTCGGCAGAAACGTTAAACGATGGGATGTTCACAACTTGACCATTTACCATGATCGCCTTGTGGCTAACTAGCTGACGTGCTTCTGCACGAGTGCTAGCGAAACCCATACGGTAAACTACGTTATCAAGACGCTGTTCTAAAAGCTGTAGCAAGTTTTCACCTGTGTTGCCTTTTAGACGTGCAGCTTCTTTATAGTAGTTGCGGAATTGCTTTTCCAGAACGCCGTACATACGACGAACTTTTTGTTTTTCACGCAGCTGAACACCGTAGTCAGACAGACGGCCACGACGGGCACCGTGCTGACCAGGCGCTGTATCGATTTTACATTTAGAATCGATTGCGCGAACGCCGCTTTTTAGGAACAGGTCAGTTCCTTCGCGACGGCTAAGTTTGAGTTTTGGACCCAAATATCTTGCCATGATCTTTCTCCAACTGTCCGTCGATTAAACGCGACGTTTTTTCGGTGGACGACAACCGTTGTGAGGAATAGGGGTCACATCGGTAATGTTTGTGATCTTATAACCTGTAGCGTTAAGAGCACGGATCGCAGACTCACGGCCTGGACCTGGACCTTTAACGAAAACTTCAAGGTTCTTAAGACCGTATTCTTGTGCAGCAACACCTGCACGCTCAGCAGCTACCTGTGCAGCAAATGGGGTAGATTTACGTGAACCACGGAAACCTGAACCACCAGATGTCGCCCATGCTAGTGCATTGCCTGAACGGTCTGTAATAGTCACAATTGTGTTGTTGAAAGACGCATGGATATGAGCCATACCGTCTGCAACCTGACGTTTAGCGCGCTTACGCGTGCTACGAGCTGGTGCTTTAGCCATAACTTACTCCCCGTTTACTTCTTAATTGGCTTACGAGGACCTTTACGGGTACGCGCATTAGTTTTAGTGCGCTGACCACGTAGAGGCAAGCTACGACGGTGGCGAATACCACGGAAGCAACCCAGGTCCATCAAACGTTTGATGCTCATAGAGACTTCACGGCGTAGGTCACCTTCAACGGTGAATTTAGCCACTTCGTCACGAAGCTTATCAATAGTAGCTTCGTCTAGCTCTTTGATTTTTGTATTTTCTGCAACACCAGCACCCGCACAAATGCTTTTCGCACGTGTGGGACCAACGCCATAGATCGCTTGGATAGCGATTACAGCATGCTTGTGCTCAGGAATGTTAATGCCAGCGATACGGGCCATTAACAGCACTCCTCTTGTTTATTTGTCGACGACCTAAAAAGCCCGATAGGATACTTACCCGTCGACTAAATTGCAAATTAAGGTTCAAAATACTTTAAAACAAAACTAGCAGAACCAGACAAGTACTATCTAGGTTCTGCTTACTTAGCTTTGCGAATATCTTGTTCCGCTTAGATTAGCCCTGACGCTGCTTATGCTTTGGGTCAGAACTGCAAATTACACGCACAACACCGTTGCGCTTGATAACTTTACAGTTACGGCAAATCTTTTTTACTGATGCACGAACTTTCATTACATCTTTCCCCTTTCTATCAATATTAAGGGGCTAACTTATCGGCCGTAGCCTTTAAGGTTAGCTTTCTTCAGCACAGACTCATATTGACTAGACATCAAATGTGTCTGTACTTGTGCCATAAAGTCCATGATAACTACTACGATAATGAGAAGCGACGTACCACCGAAGTAGAACGGCACATTCCAAGCAATTAGCATGAATTCAGGCACTAAACAAATAAAGGTTATGTACAGTGCGCCAGCCAGTGTAAGGCGAGTCATTACCTTGTCAATGTATCGTGACGTTTGCTCACCCGGGCGGATGCCTGGGATGAACGCGCCAGACTTCTTCAAGTTATCTGCTGTATCACGCGGGTTGAAAACCAACGCCGTGTAGAAGAAGCAGAAGAAGATAATCGCAGCTGCGTATAACATCACGTACAGCGGTTGACCAGGAGATAGCATAAGCGCTACATCTTGCAACCACGCTGTTGATTCATTCTGTCCGAACCATCCTGCGATGGTACCCGGGAACAGAATAATGCTAGAAGCAAAGATTGGTGGAATTACACCAGCAATGTTGACTTTCAGCGGTAAATGGGTGCTTTGCGCAGCAAAAACCTGACGGCCTTGCTGACGTTTTGCGTAGTTTACCACAATTCTGCGCTGTCCGCGCTCTACAAATACAACTAGGTATGTAAGAGCGATAACAATCACGCCAATCAACAGTAGGAACAACAAGTTAATGTCGCCCTGCCTTGCTTGTTCCGCAGTCTGACCTATCGCTGTTGGCAGACCGGCAACAATACCAGCAAAAATCAATATAGAGATACCGTTACCAATACCTCGTTCGGTAATTTGCTCACCCAACCACATAAGGAACATAGTTCCTGTGACTAGGCTCACTACTGCCGTAAAGTAGAATCCGAAGCCAGGGTTTATCACCAATCCATTAATCAGGTTAGGCAAACCAGTCGAAATTCCAATTGATTGGAAGATAGCCAATACAAGCGTTAGATAACGCGTGTACTGACTAATTTTACGACGGCCTGCTTCGCCTTCTTTTTTAAGCTCCACCATCGGTGGGTGAACCACCGAGAGCAACTGCATGATAATGGATGCAGTAATGTATGGCATAATGCCCAAAGCCAGAACGGATGCACGCTCAAGCGCACCACCAGAGAACATGTTAAACATTTCTACAATGGTGCCTTTTTGTTGCTCGAACAAGTCAGCAAGTACAGCTGGATCGATGCCAGGGATAGGAACGTAAGAACCTAGTCTGAATACAACAATCGCACCAAGTACGAACAACAATCTTGCCTTAAGCTCACTCAAGCCGCTTTTAGCGCCTGAATCCAATCCTGGTTTAGCCATCTAGCTTATTCCTCTACTTTACCGCCAGCAGCTTCAATCGCTTCTTTAGCGCCTTTAGTAACCTTTAACCCGCTTACTGTAACAGCGCGTGATACTTCACCGCTCTTAACAACTTTAACGAACTGGATTTCTTTCTTAACGATACCAGCTGCTTTTAAAGTCTCAAGAGACGCAGTATCACCATCAACCTTCGCGATTTCAGCAAGAGTTACTTGATCAGTAACAAAGCTCTTGCGTGAAGTGAAACCGAACTTAGGAAGACGACGCTGGATAGGCATCTGACCACCTTCGAATCCTGGCTTAACGCGGCCACCTGAACGGCTTTTTTGACCTTTGTGACCGTGGCCACTCGTTTTACCAAGACCTGAGCCGATACCACGACCAGAACGCTTACCAGTAGGCTTTGAACCTTCGGCTGGAGAAATTGTATTTAAACGCATGTCTTACTCCTCCACTATCTCAACCATGTAATATACACGGTTGATCATGCCACGAACGGCTGGGGTATCTTCCAGTTCACGAACATGGTTGATTTTACGAAGGCCTAAACCTTTAAGCGTAGCTTTGTGCTTTGGCAGACGGCCAATTGCACTTTTAGTTTGCTTTACTTTAATCGTTGCCATGTCTGATTACCCCAAAATTTCTTCTACAGACAATCCACGCTTCGCAGCAACTTTCGCCGGGCTGTTCATTTCTGTCAGCGCGTTGATTGTTGCACGTACAACGTTGATTGGGTTTGTAGAGCCGTAACATTTTGAAAGTACGTTTTGTACACCAGCTACTTCAAGTACTGCACGCATCGCACCACCGGCAATAATACCGGTACCTTCAGATGCTGGCTGCATGTAAACTTTAGAGCCAGAGTGACGACCTTTAATCGGGTGCTGTAACGTGTGACCGTTAAGGTCTACGTCAACCATGTTGCGACGTGCCTTTTCCATTGCTTTTTGGATTGCAGCAGGTACTTCACGTGCCTTACCATAACCAAAACCAACGCGACCGTTACCGTCACCCACTACTGTCAATGCAGTGAAACTAAAGATACGACCACCTTTAACCACTTTAGATACGCGGTTTACGGCGATCAATTTCTCTAGAAATTCACCATTTTGAACGTCTTGTTTAGCCATTATAAACTCCTAGAACTGAAGACCAGCTTCGCGAGCTGCATCAGCTAATGCTTTAACGCGACCGTGGTATTGGAAACCACTGCGATCGAAAGCCACTGTTTTAATGCCTTTCTCAAGCGCGCGCTCTGCGATTGCTTTACCGACTACCGTCGCTGCTTCAGCGTTACCTGTAGACTTAAGATCTTTTGCAAGATCTTTCTCAACAGTTGAAGCCGCTGCCAACACTTCAGAACCGCATGGAGCGATTAGCTGAGCGTAGATGTGGCGAGGTGTACGGTTAACTACCAAGCGATGCGCGGCCAGTTCACGAATTTTTGCTCGTGCGCGAGTAGCGCGACGAATGCGAGCTGTTTTCTTATCCATCGTATCACCCACCTACTTTTTCTTAGCTTCTTTACGACGTACGTGTTCGTCAGCGTAACGTACACCTTTACCTTTGTAAGGCTCTGGTGGACGGTAACCACGAATGTTCGCCGCAACCTGACCAACCACCTGCTTATCGGCGCCTTTAACGACGATTTCAGTTTGGCTAGGAGTTTCAACCGTAATGCCTTCAGGCATTTCGTATGCTACAGGGTGAGAGAAACCTAGTGTAAGGTTTAGTTTGTTACCTTGTGCTTGTGCACGGTAACCAACACCTAACAACTGAAGTTTTTTCTCAAAACCTTCTGAAACACCTTGAACCATTGCGTTAAGGATAGAGCGCGCAGTACCAGCCTGTGCCCAACCGTCAACAAAGCCTTCACGTGGAAGTGCTTTAAGTTGGTTCTCTTCCTGTGCAACTTCTACAGCGTCGTTGAAAACGCGGGTCAAAGTGCCTTTACTACCTTTAACAGTAACTTCTTGACCAGAGATAGAAACTTCTACACCTGATACAACGTCTACTGGGGCTTTTGCTATACGTGACATTTCAACTCCTCCGTTATGCTACATAACCGATGATCTCACCGCCCATGCCAGCGTTACGCGCTGCACGGTCAGTCATCACACCTTTAGAAGTCGACACGATAGCTACGCCTAAACCACCCATAACCTTTGGAAGCTCATCTTTTTTCTTATAGATGCGCAGACCAGGACGGCTTACACGTTCGATAGTGTCAATTACTTGCTTGCCTTCGAAGTACTTAAGCGTAACTTCTAAAACAGGCTTAACGTCACCAGAAGCAGCGAAGTCAGTAATATAACCTTCAGCTTTCAATACTTCACAGATTGCAACGCGAAGTTTTGAAGAAGGCATAGTTACAGAAACTTTCTGTGCCATCTGGCCGTTACGGATGCGGGTAAACATATCCGCGATAGGATCTTGCATGCTCATTATCAGCTACTCCTTACCAGCTGGCTTTCTTAAGGCCAGGGACTTCACCGCGCATCGCTGCTTCGCGAAGCTTAATACGGCTAAGACCGAATTTGCGTAGGTAACCATGTGGACGACCAGTAACACGACAACGGTTACGTTGACGAGACTTACTAGAGTCACGTGGCAGTTGTTGTAGCTTCAGAACAGCGTCCCAACGCTCATCTTCAGAAGCGTTAACATCGCTGATAATCGCTTTAAGTGCGGCGCGCTTTTCAGCATACTTAGCTACTAGCTTAGTACGCTTAGCTTCACGTGCCTTCATTGATTCTTTTGCCATAACCCTACACCCCTACTTTTTGAATGGGAAGTTAAACGCGTCCAGCAGAGCACGTGCTTCTTCATTTGTATTCGCACTGGTAGTGATAGTGATATCCATACCGCGAACCTTATCCACTTTATCGAAATCGATTTCAGGGAAAATGATTTGCTCACGCACGCCCATGCTGTAGTTACCACGTCCGTCGAATGATTTAGGATTCAAACCACGGAAGTCGCGAACACGTGGGATAGCGATTGAAATCAAACGCTCTAGGAATTCCCACATACGCTCGCCGCGTAGGGTTACTTTACAGCCAATCGGATAACCTTCACGGATTTTAAAACCCGCTACTGATTTTCTAGCAACTGTAACAACAGGCTTCTGACCGGCGATAGCCGTCATGTCAGCTTGAGCATTCTCAAGTACCTTTTTGTCAGCAACTGCTTCACCTAAACCCATGTTTAGAGTGATTTTTTCAATCCGAGGGACTTGCATGACGCTTTTGTATCCGAACTGCTTAGCAAGTTCAGCTACTACTGTTTCTTTATAGAAATCATGCAGTTTCGCCATCGTACTCTCCAATATAATTAAACAAGTTCGCCGTTAGACTTGAAGAAACGTACTTTCTTCTCATCTTCGAAACGGAAACCAACGCGATCTGCTTTGCCCGTTGCCGGGTTAACAATCGCAACATTAGAAACGTGAATAGAAGCTTCTTTCTCAACGATGCCACCAGCTACGCCCAGTTGTGGGTTTGGCTTAGTGTGCTTCTTAACGAGATTAACGCCTTCTACAATTACACGGTTATCAGCAATAAGCACTTTAAGGACTTTGCCTTGTTTGCCTTTGTCTTTACCCGCTAATACGACTACTTCATCATCACGACGAATTTTATTAGCCATTATCGTGACTCCTTATAGTACCTCTGGGGCCAATGAGATGATTTTCATGAAGTTTTCACTTCTCAACTCACGGGTAACCGGGCCAAAGATACGCGTACCAATTGGTTGCTTGTTAGCATTAAGCATAACAGCCGCGTTACCGTCAAAACGAATGGTAGAACCATCTGCACGACGAACGCCTTTTCTAGTACGCACCACCACTGCATTCAGTACGTCACCTTTTTTAACTTTACCGCGAGGAATTGCTTCCTTAACAGTAACTTTGATGATGTCACCGATACCTGCATAACGGCGATGCGAGCCACCAAGAACCTTAATACACTGAACCCTGCGAGCGCCGCTGTTGTCTGCAACGTCCAGGTTAGTTTGCATTTGGATCATGTTAGTGCTCCGCTCTTAAAATTAAGACTCTCCCGAGTCGTTAGTGCTGCTAAAAACAACTGGATGTCGTTGCTTTTATGTACATACCCCCATAAAAAGGGCGCGAAATAATAACAGAAAACATTTGGAAGTGATAGCGGTAAATTGAATTATTTTTAAACTATGTGAGCAATAAAAAAGCCCCGACTAAAAGTCGGGGCTGATAACCACGTCATAGGTTATCAAGCAGGATCTTTTAGGCGATTTTCATTACTTACAAGTTGCTTACTCAAGTGCCTGTAAAGGCACTCTTTCAACCGGCTTACACCAACAGGTTTTGATATGAAGTCATCCATGCCGGATTTCAAGCATTTTTCTTTGTCGCCGGTTAGCGCATTTGCGGTTAATGCAATTATTGGGATGTCCCGTGCCTTATCTCCCATTGACCTAATTAGCTTCGTCGCCTCTAATCCATCCATTACAGGCATATGGCAGTCCATCAATATGATTGTGTAGGGTGACTTTCCTTTTAATGCGCCTTTAACTTTTTCTACTGCCTCTTCACCGTTTTCTGCTAAATCGGCGGTAATACCTATCTCTTTTAGTTGCTCTTTAATGACAAGCTGATTTATTTCATTGTCTTCAACTATTAGTGCTTTAAACGCGCTCAGTTCCTGTTTAGAAGGGATATAAACAGCATTATGGCCACATGCTTTTTCGGCTACGGTGCCTGCGTTAGCATCGTCTAGCATGAGGGTTACGATAAATCGCGCCCCCACGCCTAAATCGCTGCACACCTCAATTTTACCACCGTAATGCTTCACGATTTGACTGACTATAGACAACCCTAAGCCTGTGCCACCATATCTCCGCTGCGTCGAGTTTTCTGCTTGAACGAACGGCGAGAAAATGAGCTTTTGCTGTTGCTCGCTAATTCCGATCCCTGAATCAGTCACGATTAGTTTTACTCTGAACCGCCCTTTTCCGTATCGGGTGCTTTTAGTTTCAACCGTTACCTTCCCCTCTTTTGTGAATTTAATGGCGTTATTCAATAGGTTAATCAGAATTTGTCCAATTCTTAGTTTGTCAGCTATGAAGGTTTTTCCCTCAACCCCCTTTGTGCTTACTGAAAGTTCAATACCTTTCTCGTGAGCTAGCCGCGTGAACATCGGCACTTGCTCTTCTATGGTGTCGGCAAGGTTGGTGGGCGATTCTTCAAACGACATGTTGCCAGAGTCGATTTTAGAAAAATCCAATATATCATTCACGATGTTGAGTAATGAATCTGCACTTTTCATAGCAATAGTGGCATGTTCTAGCTGGGTAGAATTTAGCGAGGAACTAATAAGTGCCTCAAGCATGCCCTGAACCCCATGAATTGGTGTTCTTATTTCATGGCTCATATTCGCAAGGAACTCACTTCGCGCTTTCAAGGCGCTTTCTGCCATATCCGTTTTTTGCTGCAGCATTGCCTTGTCCATGTGAAGCTGCGTAATATCAACTGTAGCACCAATTACCTTAACGCAACGGTCATTCTCCATGACCGGATGAGCGCGACTTTGTAACCAACGGGTTTCTCCCGCATCGGTGCGAACTTCAAGTTCATAGGAAAAGTCTTCGCCGGTTTTTATCATCTGATTGAACTGGGCGACGTATTTATTCCGCTGGTCTTCATCAACCACGAATTTGATCACGTCTTCTGGCTTTACTACTTTTTCACCATGCACATGCAGCATTCGCTTCAGTGCACCAGACCAAATCAATGCTCCCGTATCAATATTTAATTCCCATGTACCTACACCGGCAAGGTTAGTCACTTGGTGTAATAACGAGTTTCTCTCTTCTAATATCGCTTTTTGCGCATTGAGATTACTTATCGCTTGTTGACGCTCTAATTCGTTGCCTATCCACGAAGCAAGCAACAGTAGATAATCCATCTCTAATGGCGTAAAGGGTGTGTCCCGTGGACCGAGAGATGAGAAGTTTACTGTACCGAAAAATTCACCATGTACTCGCACTGGTGAAGCGAGATAACTCTTTAATGTGTATTTTTCAAAACACGGATGCGAGGCACCTGGCACAGTATCTATATCGTGATAAGCGACAATAGCATCGCTGTTCACCACGTCTGCACAGTAAGTGTCTGGTAATGCGAAGGTCGCATTTAATGGTATGTCATTGTCGGGCGTAATAACGCTAAGCACACGGTAATTATCGCCTTGAATGTTACTTACAATCCCTGTTTCCAACCCGAGTATTTCCGTTCCTATGCTTAGCAAGCTCTCGAGCTTTTTATCAAATGAAAGTGCTTTGTCATTTGATATGGTTTGTAAATCTTTAATGATACTCATGAGGATTTTCGCCCTCCCGGACAGCAAGTAAAAAGGCCAACGTTTTTAGCGTTGGCCTTTTAAACTTACGTGAAATATACGCAGATGAAAGTTTTCACCCTCATCAATTAGTATAATAAATGTACTAACCGATTAATAAAGCACGTTAATTTCATATCCCGTTGGCGTATCCGCTGGCTCAACAGTAACTATGTAGTTTTCTTCCTCTGTAAAGCCAAACAGCGCGGTTCTATCAAGCAGCACCTGCTCCTCGTTGTCATCTTCGTATACGGCAATCACTTCATAGTAGTCTGACGGCAGCACTTCACTGGTACTTTCAGCAAATTCAAGATTCTGTATATCGTACTCAGCAGTATCAATGGTTTCGTCATTTCTTACCAAGTAGAAGTCTACGTCATCAAAGTCGCTAACTAAGTTGATGAAGTTTACTGTCTTATCGTAGGCCTGAGGCAAACCACTTTCTACAAAGGTTGCTGCGCCTAATTTATTGTTGGTGTTGTAGATGAGAATAGCCTTACTCTCACCCTGATTTAGCGTAATTAGCTTGTTGCTCAGTGACGTCACTGTACCTGATGGGTCGGTTACGGTAACGCGATAATCGCCATAGCGGATAGTACTAAACTCAGACAACTCGCCCGCCGCGAGTGTAAAACTGACGTCCTCTTCATCAGTGTTTCCACCAAAGGTAACCTGAAGCTCTGCATCCAGATTCGTAGAATTGTAAATACGATACTGTGAATCTGCTTCTACATCTGTAAGCGCCGTAACTGATGAAGAGTTAAGAATAGTGTCTACAACTAGCCCTTCTTGAATGGCGCCACTGACATCGCGCAGTGTCATTAGATACTCAGTTTCGTATACAAAATCGATGGTTTGTGATTCAAAGACAACATCGTCACTTCCTGGTTCGGTCAAATAAATCGTGTACTCGCCCTCATCAAAATATTCACTGTCATCATCTGCATCCCAGAAGTCAAATTCAATCATGTCGCCCGTTGTAACCGTGCCAAGGAAGTTGGCTGCTTCAAACGGGTCGCCAGACTCACTCATGTAGAAATCATAAGAAGATTCATCTACTGCTACCGACAAAGCGAATAGGCGGAAGTGATCTTCCAATGTTTCGCGCTTATAGGAATAGGTGGTAAAAACAGGGTTACTAAAGTCACCACTCATAACAACAATGGTCTTATAACCGGTTTTTAAGTTAACGGTAATCTCGTCAATAAATACTTCTTGGTCGTCTGAATCAGTTCGAATAAACTCGAGTTCTAATTCTCCATCATCCATAGAGTACATTGACGTAGTGTCACCAAATTGAGCAGAGCCAAAGCTATCGCCATCAACTTCACGCATTTCTACATTGGCACCGTTAGGCGAAGCGTTGTAAAACTGAATGTAAGCATACGAATAATCTGAGCTACTGCTGCCTGAGCCACCACAAGCGGTAAGCCCAAGCAGTGCAATAAGCCCAATTGCCACTGTTTGGAACCATGTTCCACGAAGCAAAGATTGAGAGGTCAATTGCATAAATTGAATGTCCTTTGAAGTTGTTCTTGGTTGGATAAAGCCTGCGTAAAAGCAAATAGGCACATGTAGAGAGTGCTGATCTTGGCACGCACAATACAGCGATATGGCTATGTGAATAGGGCTTAGTTCGCAGCTTTACGTCAACTTTGCAAAGCTGACCTTTCTTTATGGAAACTTGACATTCAAGCTTCTAAAAATGCTGGTAAAAGGCATAGATGTGCGAATAAACGTAAGCAAACCGCGCACAAAACGAAACAAAAAAAGCCTGCATAAGCAGGCTTTAACTGTGTCTTAGGGAGACGGGATTACTTACTCATATGAGTATGATAGTGTCACACCGCTGTATGACGAATAAGCGCGAATACCAATGTGCCATGTGCCTGACGCTGGCGCGTCGAATGTACATACTTCGCTGTTGCCATTTTGATAAGGACGACAATCATAGCTATTCGTTTCTGGCTGTGAGCCAAACTTCACGTATAGATCAGCATCGCCTGAACCACCAGAGGTACGAATAGTCATCTGCGTTACACCTTCAGGAATCGTCCAAGTGTAGCGGTCCCAGTTTCTGCGCGTACCTGAAAGGCCGGTTAGCTGACCTGATACTGGTTCTACGCCAGGCTCAGAGCCGCCACCGCCACCAGTACCGCCACCGGCACAACCGTTGGTGTTAAGGTAGTTGTAGGCATCAGCAAGCTGCATTAAGCCATAACCGTAGAAGTTATCACGACCCGCACTGCCTTTATCTTCTGCCGTTGCATTAAGTGCACTACGAATTTGGTTGTTTGAACACTGCGGGAAGTAACTCCACACTAGTGCTGCACCACCAGCTACGTGTGGCGTCGCCATAGATGTACCGCTGAGTGAAGCGTAGGTATTTGTTGGATAGGTAGACTGAACTGCACTGCCTGGCGCGGCAATTTCAACCTGATCGTTATATTGGCTGTAGCTTGCACGGTTTTCGTTTGAGTCTACTGCCGCAACTGACATTACTGCATCATATGAAGCAGGGTAAGACTTCGCACTGTTACCGTCGTTACCTGCCGCCGCAACTAACAACATGCCTGCATCTGTGAAGCTCTGCATTGCATTTCGCTCGGTAGTTGACGAACTGCCGCCACCTAAGCTCATGTTAACAACATTCGAGCCGGCATCCTGACATTGGGTGATAGCATCGATAAGGTCAGATGCGTAAGTCCATTGGCCATTGTCGTTAAAGATTTTAACGATATGCATATCCACGCCAGGATACACACCAACTACACCTTCGTTATTATCGTATGCTGCAATGGTACCCGCTACGTGGGTACCGTGACCGTTACCATCGTTATACCAGTTACCTACAGCACTATTGTTTGCCTGACCTGTAACGCCATCGTTTGTTCCAGGCAAATCTGGGTGACCAAGGTTGTAACCTGTATCGATGATACATACTTTGCGAGCCGTAGTATCTGACTGTGCAAATTGATTAGCCTGAACCATGGTGTAGCCGTAAGGCGTGGTCTGCGCCATAGGCTTACGACGAACGTCCACTTCAATACTTTCTACGTTTGGATTTTTACGAAGCTTGTTCAGCGCTGACTTACTCATTGTAGCCGCTACCATTTTATGCTTCTTTAGCTCTTTCTTAATTGCACCACCTGCTTTTCTAACTTCTGATTTAGCAGACGCGATATCGAAAGGCTTTTTACCTTTTACTTTGGCACTTGATATTTGACCTTTACCTTTTAATGCACTCACTTCAACCGTTTCACTGGTCATCTCATCTTTGAACTTGATGATGTAACGCTCTTGGTCAGTGGTGACAAGACGATCGACAGTCAATCGCTTACCTAGTGCTTGTTTTAGGGTTTGAGGCTTTTCTTTAACTTTTACCAGACCTTCGCCTGCTGCCATTGCAGAATTACCCATTAAGCCAAGTGATACAGCTAGAGCAGCTGCTGTTAGACATGTGTGTTTCTTATTTAATTTTGAGTTCAAAATTTATTTCCTGTTTTATCTGTCTTATTAACTTCAACACTGTTTTATTCCGTGCTTTGGAAGCTATTTGTTATTAAATGACATACAGGTATAACCATTACCTCATACGAAAAGCTCATCCATGACAACCGACGCAACTGCGTTGCAACGACCTACCCGTTTGTCAGGTATGCAAATAAACGGTATTACCAATTATTTACAGAGCTCATATTAGGCGGCGAATCAGGCTGTTGAGTATGTTGCCTTAACCCTGGTGAGCATTTTTAATACCTTTAAAAATGCACAAAAAAACAACACCACTTATGAAGAGCGCGCCAAATGTGTATTACGAGCAGATTCATGGTAGGAATAAAAGACTATAATTAACATTAATTTCACAAATTCAAATGTAACAAAATATTAAACTCTTTATAAGTTTTACTTAAATATAAAAAAAGCGTGTACCCAAAGGTACACGCTTTTTTAAAAACCAATTGAAAACTCATTAGAGGCTCAATTCTAGCAACTTAGTCTCATAAACTGCGCTGTCTTACGATCTCGTATAAGCACACGCCGGTTGCTACCGACACATTTAAACTTGTCACACTGCCAGCCATAGGGAGCTTCACCAACTCATCGCATGTTTCTTTGGTGAGTCTACGCATGCCCTTACCTTCAGCCCCCATTACTAATGCAGTTGGGCCTTTCAGGTCTACATCATAAAGGGTCTTATCGGTTTCACCGGCTGTGCCAACAATCCAAAGGCCTTTATCTTGAAGGTGCTTCAAAGTTCTGGCCAGGTTCGTGATTTGAATAAGTGGAACCACTTCAGCTGCACCACAGGCCACCTTTCTTACTGTGCCGTTTAAGCTTGCTGATTTATCTTTCGGTACTACTACCGCGTGCACCCCTGCTCCATCTGCAGTACGCAGGCACGCACCTAGATTATGCGGGTCGGTCACACCGTCTAGTACCAAGATTAAAGGCTGCGCTTCGCTTTCTAAAATTTTGTCTAAGTCAGCTTCATCTAGCACGCGGGCTGGTTTCGCTCTTGCTACCACGCCTTGGTGTTGCTCACCGCTTACTTTGTCATCTAGCGCTTTGCGCTGACAAAACTGAACGGAAATACCGAAACGACGGGCTTGGTTAACAATGTTGGTTAGGCGCTCGTCATTGCGACCTTTTAACACTAACACTTCCATTACACGCTCGGGTTCTTTTTCAAGTACCGACTGCATGGCATGTAAACCGTATAACCATTCTTGCTGCGCCATTTAACGCTTACCTCTTTTATTCAATGACAGTGTTTTGCCGCTACTACCGCCTTTGGCGCTGCCGCGACTTGACGATTTTCCACCGCTACGACTAGACGAGCTTGAGCCGCCTTTGCCTTTGTTCCCTTTTTTATCAGAACGCGAGCCTTTATCAGAGCGTGATTTGTTATCAAAACGAGTAGGTTTATCTGAAGCCTTTTTCGCAGACCTCACTTTTACCTTCTTACCCTTAGTGCCGCGCAGCATAGACTTATCGAGTAATAAATCAATCTTTCTTTCATCAAGGTTGACCGCTGCTACGGTTACTTCAACCGTATCACCCAATCTGAACTGGCGATGGCCCGACTCACCAACCAGCGCTTGTTTTACATCGTCATAGTGATAATAGTCATCATCTAGCGATGTTATATGTACTAGGCCGTCGATGTGGTATTCGGTAAGGCGTATAAATAAACCAAAGTTAGTGACCGAGCTGACCACCCCTTCAAAGGTGTCGCCGACGTGGTCGAGCATAAACTCGCACTTAAGCCAGTCAGCTACGTCACGGGTGGCATCATCGGCGCGGCGCTCTGTCATTGAACACTGCTCGCCTAACTGTTCAATTTCTTCAACGGTGTAGTTTTTCGCGCCACTGACTGCTTTTTTGCCCTGCTGTTTAGCAATAATGCCTTTTAGCGCACGGTGCACGACCAAGTCTGGGTAGCGACGGATAGGTGACGTGAAGTGCGCGTAAGCTTCTAGCGCCAACCCAAAGTGACCTACGTTGTCACCGTCGTAAACCGCTTGCTTCATTGAGCGCAGCAGCATGGTTTGAATTAGTTCTTCGTCCACTCGACCGCGGGTTTTAAGCACCACATCGGTAAATGCGGCAGGCTCCGCGTCTTCAACAATGCGATGAGGAATACCGATTTCACTTAAGTAACTGGTAAATGCGGTAAGCCTGTCGGCGTCTGGTTTGTCGTGCACACGATATAGCGCAGGCGCCTCATGCTTTTCAAGCATAAGAGCCGCACTCACGTTTGCCATGATCATGCACTCTTCAATAAGCTTGTGCGCGTCGTTACGCACCAGCGGCACAATATTTTCAATCTTCCGCTGGGCGTTGAATACAAACTTCACTTCTTGGGTTTCAAATTCAATCGCCCCGCGCTTAGCACGAGCTTTTTTGAGCGCGCGGTACAAGTCGTGAAGATTACGTAAATGAGGTACATGAGGCTCGTAACGCTGATGAAGTTCTTTGTCGCCCTGCAGAATATTCCACACTTTAGTGTACGTTAAACGGGCGTGTGAGTTCATGACCGCTTCGTAAAACTGGAATTCTTCTAGTTTGCCATTTGCACTGATGGTCATTTCACACACCATACATAGGCGGTCGACTTCAGGGTTTAATGAACACAAGCCGTTTGACAGCACTTCCGGTAGCATAGGAATTACTTGGTCAGGGAAGTAAACCGAGTTACCGCGCTGCTGCGCTTCATCATCAAGGGCTGAGCCTGTTCTTACATAATGACTTACATCGGCTATGGCTACCCACAGCTGCCAGCCGCCATCGTCTAGCGGTTCGCAATATACCGCGTCATCGAAGTCGCGGGCGTCTTCACCATCGATAGTGACCAGCGGAAGCTGGCGTAAATCGATGCGACCTTCCTTGGCTTCATCGGGCACTTGATCGGTAAGCTTTTCCACTTGCTTGGTTACGCCATTTGGCCACTGGTGCGGAATATCAAACGTGCGAAGTGCCATTTCTATTTCCATACCTGGCGCCATATGTTCACCAAGTACTTCAACAATCTTCCCCACCGGACTCATTTTACGGCGTGGACGCTGGGTAAGCTCTACCACAACCACCTGCCCCATTCGAGCACCGTGTGTGCTCTCTGGTGGAATAACAATTTCGTGCTGCAACCGGCTGTCATCTGGCACAACCATGCCAAAACCTTGTTCAACAAAGTAGCGGCCAACAATTGGCTCGCTGCGTGGCTCTATGACTTGCGTAACAAACGCTTCTTTTCTTCCGCGGCGATCGGTTCCGCTAATGCGCGCTTCTACCACATCGTCGTGAAGGAACAGGTTCATTTGCCCAGCACTGATAAATAAATCACCGCTCTTATCTTCAGGACGCAAAAAGCCGTAGCCATCACGGTGACCAATAATTCTGCCTTTAATGAGTTCATCACGGTTTTGGAGAATGTATTTTTTCTGCTTGGTAAATTGCACCTGACCTTCGCGCTCCATGGCACGTAGTCGGCGCTGAATTCCAATTCGCGCTTCTTCGTCGAAGGCGTTCACCAAGTTACAGATATCAAGAAACGACAACGGCTTGTCGTGCTCTTTTAATAAACTCATTAAATATTCGCGGCTGGCTACCGGATTTTCGTACTTCTCTTTCTCGCGCTGATAATGCGGATCATCACTCATGTATTTTAAATTTACCTTTCGTATTTTGTTCAACGTGTTTTCGTTTGTGGCTTAGTACTTCAAAGCCCTTTAGAAAACATAAATATGATTGTTTAGACACACGAACCATTTTTGGTTCATGTGGTTATTTGCTGCACAGTATAACAGTATTTGCAGTAAAACATTGACTGTTATTATGGATTCTCAGCCTGACATCTCTATGTCACAAACACTCAGTATAAAAATGGGTTTTCGTTTTTGTTGCATGAGCGTTCAACAAAACAATGACATCACCGGATACCTTACAAACCTTATAAAGAGCAGGCATATGGATAGAAGATCGTTTATAAAGCTGTCGTCACTCGCAGGCGCGAGCGTAGCAGTGTCTACAGGGCTAGCAGGCTGTACTGTTAGCGCTTCAGCAAACAGCCAACCGCAAACCAACGCTACCTTTACCCATGGTGTGGCGAGTGGAGACCCATTAAAAGACGCCGTGATTATTTGGACGCGCGCCGTGCCCACATCAAATTTGGGCTCAGGTTCGGGCTCAAAGTCAGGTTTAGCCAAGGCCGATATTTTATGGGAAATGGCAAGCGATGCTGATTTTGCCAATGTGATAAGTAGCGGTATTGTTGAAGCCAAAGCAATCCATGATTTTACCGTAAAAGTCGATGTAGCAGGACTTAGTCCAGCTCGTCGTTATTTTTACCGCTTCAAAAGCGCTAATAATACAAGCCCTGTTGGAGAAACCCGTACGCTACCTGAAGTCGATGTGTCTAATGTCACGTTCGGCATATTTTCTTGTTCCAACTACCCCGCTGGCTTTTTCACGCCTTACATGGAAGCAGCGAAAGACGACAACATTGACTATGTATTACACCTTGGTGACTACATTTATGAGTACGATGGCGAAGGTTACGCAACTGAGCACGCCAAGGAAATTGGCAGGACCTATGCGCCTGATAACGACACAGAGCTTTACACTCTCACTGACTATCGCAACCGCTATGCGCTGTATCGCACGGATGAAGGCCTGTTGGCATTACACCAAAACAAGCCGTTTATTGTTGTGTGGGATGACCATGAAGTTACAAACGACACCTACAAAGACGGTGCTGAAAATCACCAAGCGGATGAAGGCGATTTTTATGAACGTCGTGCTGCGGCCGTGCAAGCTTATTATGAGTGGTTACCGATACGCCCACCTTTTGGCACCGAGCGCTTAGAAATTTATCGTCAGTTTACCTTTGGTAAGCTTCTTGACTTATACATGCTCGACACCCGCGTTCTTGCTCGCGACAAACAGCTTGAATACGCCAACTATCGCGATGCTGAAACTAAAGCGTTTGACCAAGCACGCTTTATGAAAGACATCGGCAACCCGAACCGCGGTTTACTCGGTGAAACACAACGCAACTGGCTACATTCGTCTATGCAGCAAAGCCAGGCTAAATGGCAGGTGTTAGGGCAACAGCTATTAATAGGCCGTATGCTTTTCCCTGTATCGATTTTTAATGGCGTTGAACGCAAAGCAATACCTGATCATGTACATAGGCTCGCGAATATCAAACGCAAACAAAAGCAAGGTGGTGCACTTAGTGAGCAAGAGCTTGCGCTTATCAATACCGTAATGCCTTACAACTTAGACGCATGGGATGGCTACCCTGTTGAGCGGGAACAGGTGCTGATGCAGCTTAAGTCCATCGGCAAGCCAGTTATTGCCCTTGCCGGTGATACACATAATGCTTGGCACAATAAATTAACCCTTAAAGACGGCACGGAGGTGGGAGTTGAACTTGCCACACCAGGCGTGACGTCACCCGGTATGGAACATTACCTAAGCATGGGGGATGAAAAAGCTAAAACCCTTGCAGACGACCTACCGCTTCTTATAGAAGATTTGCAGTACTGTAACCTCCATCAGCGCGGGTTCATGACTTTAACCGTTAGCCAAGATAGCGCAAAAGCAACGTGGCACTATGTAGATGCGATTTTGACCAAAGCAGGCAAAGTGGTTAATACGCATAGCTATGAGATTAAGGCATAGCGTTCTACAAGTTTTTAAGCGTGTATAGGCTTGAGCCTATGCACGTTATTTATAAAGTTAAAGGCTACAAACGCTACCTTACAAGTCTGACAACGAGCTTAGTGCTTTCCACAAATAGTTTGTTTTTAATCTGCGTTGGGCCATTGCTGAGCATCATGAAGAACACGTAGTATTTCGATGCAATTTGTAGTGATGTTTTCTCGATATATAACGATAAACGGCAGGCCATTAATTACAAGTTCACGCGTATTCTTCAATCGGCCATGACGGCCTGCTCTAGGATGTTCTGATAGGACTAGGTGCGAACTATCAATAATGTTCATGACAACGTCAATAGCTACAGAGGGGCTATTTTCTTGAGCAATATGAGCTTCAATTTTCTCTAAATCGGTACCTGCAAGATCAGTCCATTTGAGCTGCACGCTTAGCCTCCCACTTAGTTTTGACATCAGTATGGTCGGTCAAACGTCCCTCATCAGCGGCTTTCACTCCTTTTTCCACCTCTTGGATAAACCACTCTTCGCGAGCAACATACTGCTTGATGGCTTCGGCCATCAGCCACGCCCTAGGTCTATCCATCGCCTTAGCCATTTCGCCTACACGTGCAAGTGTTTCGTCATCTAATCTTACTGAGGTAGCTTTTAAAGGCATGTAGATTCTCCGAGGTTCTTTGAGAATCTTTATTGTAGCTGCACTAGCATTAAATGTCTTCTTTTACTTTTCATCACCAAAGACAGAGTGCAAGACGTTATAGTTAAATCGCACCGAATAAAATCAGAGTCTCTGATACTCCTTCTTGTGACCCATACAATTTAAGTTACGTCCTACTCCCATCAAGATAGGGGCATATTGACGGGAATAGGTACTCTCTTATTCTTTACTTCTAAAACTCATAATAAACACGCACACCAGCAATGCGTGGCATGCCGCGTACGAAGGTAGGAATACCCAATCCACCGCCCGTATTACCAGCATCAATCAAGAACTCTTTATCAAACAGGTTGTTCACGTAAAACTCATAGGCAAACTTGCTGTTGTCTTGAAGCAGCTTCACCGATACATCAGTCAGTGAGTAAGTATCTTGAGAAAGACCAGGGTAATTGCTGCTTTCAAAAAACACTTCTGACTGGAAGCTGGTAAGCCAGTTAACATCGATGTCAAAACTGTCCATATTGAATACTTTGTTGATGTTTATCGCGCCGCTAACTTCTGGCGCTAAGCGGAACTTATTGCCACCGTATTGGAACTCAGATCCATCAGCAGTATTGTCTGCAAATTCAGCGTCAAGGAAACCAAGGCTTGCTGTTAGCGTCAGCGTCTCGCTGTAGTTATAGGTCGCCATGCCTTCAATACCCGACATGGTCGAGTCGCCTACCGTTACAGTAATAGACTGTAAGGTTTCCGCGTCGGTAAAGCTTTGCTGATAATCGCTGTATTCGTAGGTGAAAATGGCACCTGAGAACAGGAAGTTCGCGCTTTGGTATTTAATACCTAAATCGTAACTGTCTACTATTTCAGGTTTAGTTACGCTAACGCCACCGGCGTTTGCATCCACAACCGGTGAACGACGGCCTTTGGCATAGTTCGCATATAAGTTCCAGTTGTTGTTTACATCGTAGCTTACTGCGAAGCGTGGCAGGGTATCGTCAAAGTCACGCTCGGCATCGAAAGTAAATGTACCGTCTGCAGTAGTATAAGTATTACGGGTATAACGTGTTTCGTCGATATAGCGCACGCCAGCAGTAATGTTGATGTCGTCGGTAACAAAATACGACACCTCAGCAACATAAGACGCTATATCAAGTTCAGCTTCAAATATAAACGGCCCTTGTATCAGAATAGGCGGCAATGCAGGATTAGAAATAGGAGAGCCATCTTCATTAAACAGTTGCGACACTAACATCGCACGCAGTGCTTCTATTTCTTCTAACGATGCGTCAGTAGCGATATTCTGATTTAGCGGAATGTTTGAGGTGGCCTCAAGCTGTGCTTTTACCGCATCGAAGGTACCACGTACAAATGGGTCGACCATTACATAATAGGGCAAAATAGAGTCGTCTTGAGTAATAGACGCACCTACAAACGCGGCCAATTTATCACCCGAGTCATACACTAAACGCATTGACGCACCTTTAAGCGTAGCGTCGTTATCGAAATAGGCATCTTGAATACGCAAAGCAGAACCGTCGGCGTCAAATCCCTCGCTTACCTCTACATCTTTATAGTATGCGTCGGCATGCAGACTGAGCGTTTGGTTGAAATCGTAGTTTACGGTTAAGTCATAAGCTTGAAGCGTTCGTTCAATGCCTAGTTCACTGCCTAAACTAAATTCGGCATCAGTAAAAGGGCTAGTATCTCCGCCATTGGGGGCGATAGAGCCTGATTTGAAGGCAATGCCCGGCTGGTCGTTATACTCCATGGCTGCGCGCGCAATGATTTCAAGCTGATCGTAATTCGCTCGCCATGTTGCACGTAGTGCTTGTACTGAAACACCCTGAAGATCTTCGCTGTTGCACGGCACTTCTTCACCAAGATGGTTGTACATATTTGCATTACCGTAATAAGAGTCAGCGCTACAGGCATTGTTTTCTACAATGCCGTCCATTTCGCGATAAAGACCTGCTATACGAAAACTGTGGTTATCGTTAATAGGCTGGTTATACATGAATTCAACTTCTTGGCCTTCTTCTGAGTTATAGCCAACCTGTACCTTGCCTTCTTGTTCGAAGGTGGGAAGATTAGAGTGAATACTCACCGCACCATTGGCTGCCGCCACACCAAATAAGGTTGGCTGGGGGCCTTTTAACACTTCAACGCGAGCGATATCGTAAAGTGCGACACTGGCTACGGTTTTCTTACTGATATCGAAGCCATCTTGATATACAGAGATGCGAGGCGTTGCCGATACCGAAGATACGTCGTCAGTCACGCCCCGAATATTAAAAGACGGTAAGCTTACGGCCTGCTCTTGAATTTGAACGTTAGGTAAAATTCGAGAAAGCTCATCAAGTTCCATGATATTGGTGCGCTCTAAGAACTCGCTACCTATTACATCCATAGTAACAGGCACATCCATAACGGACTGCTCACGCATTTGTGCGGTTACCGTAATCTCTTCTATATAGTTATGTTCGTTTTCTGTGTCGGGCGCTACTTCTTGTGCAATTGCGGCGCTTGATAGCGCAAATGCAATTGTTGTGGCAAGCAGAGAGCGTGGATAAACCGTTCGTGGGTACAGAGGACGCATCAAATCATTCCTTTTGTGTGCTTATTGGGTGTTTTATGTATTTTTTAAACATTTCGCCGACAGATTGGCGACATTGCCTAGTGTTTAGAAATATCAAAGCCCAAAAATGTAGAACGCTTTTGAGACGGTTCGATGAACTATCCGTGACATGTCGGAGGCAATTTTATGACAAGTATTCTGTGCCCCGTTATAAAACCAAACAGAACTCAATTCTGTACAACAAAGTAGTGCAACCTCTATGCACAAAAGAACAATGTCAGTACAATATTTAAGTAGGATAGAAAGAACTTTTAAATAAAAAGCGAAACGGAGACTGCAATGAAAAAACTAATGATGGCTACTGCTATTGGCGCCGCGACCTTATTAAGCGCATGTAGTGCAGAGCACGGCACCACTCAGTGTACTACTGCGCCGGAAGCTGAATGGCAAAACCAAGATGCGTTTCAGGCTCAGCTGTTAGCGCAAGGCTACAAAATCAACGAATTTAAAGTGACAGGCGGTAACTGCTACGAAATCTACGGCTTCGATAAAGAAGAGAACAAAGTAGAGATTTACTTTAACCCTGTTGATGGCAGCATTGTTAAAAAAGAAATGCACTAAATTCTGTTTAGCAAACGGTTCATCGAACGCTTGCTTTAAAACTTGATAAAAACGCTGCAAACTATTGCAGCGTTTTTGTTTTACCCTGAGAAAGTCACGTAATGCACAAAGCTAAAGACACGGGTTCAGATATTTATGTTTGGGATTGGGTAGTGCGCGTATGCCACTGGGGCATTGTTGCAAGTTTTATCACCAACTACTTTATTGTAGAGCCAGGCCGGCTTTTTCATGAAATCGCGGGCTATGTGGGCGTAGCGCTTATATCTATACGCGTTGCTTGGGGCTTACGTTCAGCTAATCCCAACAAGAAGGGCTCCGCAGATTACGCTAGCTTCTTCACTATTTCGCTAAGCAAGCAGGCCTTTAGAGAACATCTTCAGCACTTAAAGCATAAACAAATCCCACGTACTCATGGCCACAATCCTTTTGGCTGGCTTATGGTGATGGCAGTTATTGCCCTTTTGCTTGGGTTAGGTATTACCGGTTTTATGATGGAAGAAATAGACGCACTGTTTGGAAATAGCACGCTGGAATGGATACACAGTATTATGGCTGATGTATTGTACGGCTGTGTGTTGGTGCATATTGCTTCCGTGTTTGCTGTACAACGTATGGGTAATATTCAGTTAGTTCGCCCTATGCTTACTGGCTGGCGTAAGCGTTAAGCCTACGTAAAGACATAGATGTGCTACGGACATAAATACACTTTTGCCGAAGCTGGCTTGTTGTGTTTGCCAGCCTTTCTGCCCTTAAGATTTTAGTTGCCTGCAGGTGTTCGTTATCACCTCGCCACTTGTGGCTTTTAACTATCCAAAGGCCGCTTTGCCTCTCGCACGGCTTTCGGGTGCATTAATTTTTCTAAGCGAGCGAGGTAAGACGCAATTTGCTGATGCTGCTTTTTATCGTTGGTCACCGAGTTATAAAGCCAGTGGTATGCGTCTTCATAATCGTAAGGACTGCCATAACCGTCCAAAAACAACTCAACCAAGTGAATTTGCGCTTTTAGGTTTTTAAGCGCAGCGGCTTCTCGTAAATACACCACGGCGCGAGATTTATCCTGCTGTACGAGTGTGCCTTTGGCATAGTAACGCCCAAGTTGCTCTAGTGCTGCTGGCAAACCTTGATTCGCGGCATCTTCCATGTAGCCAATACCACGGGCAGGTTCAGCGTCTACGCACACGCCCCACGCCAGCATATCTCCCCATAAAAACTGGTAGGCCGGTACTTTCAACACGTTTGCACGCGCTTCAATGTCTTGCACTAATTGGCATCGATCAGCCACGACTTTGTCTAAATGCGTATTAGCATTAATCATATCGATTAAGGCATCTTGGCTGTAAAGCTGAACTGCGCGAAGCTCTTCAATCGTTTCCCCTTCAAGAGCATGAGCGCAAAAACCCGTGACAGTCGCGCAGATAAATAAGGCTGTGTGTAGAATACGTTTCATAGCAAAAGAGTATGTGTTGATTACAATGTCTTAGTTAAGGTATCGACTAATTATAGATTATCTTAACCAAGACATGCTTTTCTTTACGAATGGACACATGAGCGTCTGCGGCCAGCTAATATCTGCTTTCAACTTTATGCTGACCACATGTATTTAACCGTACGCCAGCATCTTGCTTTTAGTGGCTACTTTTCCGTGGGCACATGGCCGATTGGATATGGCGGGCGTGATCGGCTAGGTCAATACCTAAATCAGTTAGGTAACCACCGTCTGGCTGGGTGATTAGGCCTTTGGAGTATAGCCTGGATGCTGCGTTCACCATGCTTTGGCTGGCATCGTGATGAATTTTTAAACCTTGAAGTAGGCTGTCTGTTGGAAACTTCAGTAACAAATTTAATTCGTCTAACATGTCCTGATCGAATGAACTCATGTAACCACCTTAGGCAAAAGGGTTAGTAGGGATTTAGCACGCTGGCCGCTGTAAAACACCTCAGCAAAGCACTATGGTAACAACCTATACCGAAGCGCACACACCAAAGCACTATTAGCCCTAGATTTGTTAATATTTTTAACGCTTTCTTATATCACACCCAAATGGCACCTCTGTAAAGCGTAATTTATCTGTAAAACGTTTAATCGTGTAAACACAGCGCTTACTGATCGGACTTTGGCGCTAAATAGTATATTCTTGCCATAAATTGAGTTTGTGGATGCACCTGCACTGATGAAGTACAAAGATTTACGCGACTTTATTCGCCAGCTAGAAGCTAAAGGTGAATTGGTACGCATTACCCAGCCCATTGATACCGACCTTGAAATGACAGAAATTGCCGACAGGACGTTGCGTGCTGGCGGCCCTGCACTGTTATTTGAAAACCCTAAAAATCACGACATGCCCGTATTGGCAAATTTATTTGGTACACCAGAGCGCGTAGCTATGGGCATGGGTCAAGAGTCTGTTGAAGCACTGCGTGAAGTAGGCAAGCTACTGGCTTATTTGAAAGAGCCTGAGCCGCCTAAAGGGCTGAAAGATCTTTGGGAAAAGCTGCCAGTATTTAAGCAGGTGCTTAATATGCCAGCCAAAGTCCTTAAAAAAGCCCCTTGTCAGGAAGTGGTGCTTACCGGTGACGACGTAGACTTATCAAAAATTCCGGTACAGCGCTGCTGGCCCGGTGACGCTGCGCCTTTGGTAACATGGGGTTTGAGTGTTACTAAAGGGCCGCATAAGAAGCGTCAGAATCTGGGCATTTACCGTCAGCAGGTTATCGGCAAAAACAAACTTATTATGCGCTGGTTGTCACACCGTGGGGGCGCCCTTGATTTTCGAGAGTGGTGTCAAACACACCCGGGCGAACCCTACCCGGTATCTGTGGCACTTGGCGCAGACCCCGCTACTATACTAGGTGCGGTTACCCCTGTTCCAGATACCCTTTCTGAATATGCTTTTGCAGGCTTACTGCGTGGTGACAAAACTGAAGTAGTTAAGTCTATTAGTAACGACTTACAAGTACCTGCCAGTGCCGAGATTGTGCTTGAAGGTTATATTGCACAAGATGAAACAGCGCCTGAAGGTCCATACGGCGATCACACCGGGTATTACAATGAAGTCGATGACTTCCCTGTGTTTACGGTAACGCATATTACCCATCGTAAAGATCCTATCTATCATTCAACCTATACAGGCCGTCCACCAGATGAGCCAGCTATTTTAGGTGTTGCGCTAAACGAAGTGTTTGTGCCTATTTTGCAAAAGCAGTTCCCTGAAATTGTCGACTTCTACTTACCGCCTGAAGGATGCTCTTATCGTATGGCAGTAGTGACGATGAAGAAACAATACCCTGGGCATGCGAAACGGGTGATGATGGGTGTGTGGTCGTTCTTGCGCCAGTTCATGTACACCAAATTTGTGATAGTGTGCGATGACGACGTCAACGCGCGTGACTGGAACGATGTTATTTGGGCCATCACTACCCGTATGGACCCAGCCCGCGACACGGTAATGATAGAAAATACGCCTATCGACTACTTGGATTTTGCATCACCGGTTTCAGGGCTAGGCTCTAAAATGGGCATGGATGCAACCAACAAGATGCCGGGCGAAACCGACCGAGAATGGGGCGTACCTATTGTGATGGACGAAGACGTTAAAAAACGCGTTGATGATATTTGGGACAGTCTTGGTATTATGTAGCGACTATTTTCAGCGCTATTTATTTTGTATTGAAGCATGCGCTTTTCTTAAGCGCATGAAAAGGCGACACGCTAAGCAAGAAGGTTAGAAGAGAATACATGTCAGAAATTAAGTGTAAGGTTGCAAGCATCACGCCTTTAACCGAAGTGGTTCAAAAAGTTGAATTAACGCCAGAAAGCCCTGTTGAGTTTAAGGCGGGTCAGTACGCCATGGTGGTAATGGGCGAAAAAGATATGCGTCCATTTTCTATTGCCAATGCCGCATTTGATAATAGCCGCATTGAATTACACATTGGCGCAGAGCCTGGCAACAGCTACGCTGGTGAAGTGCTAGAGCGCATGCGTGCGGATGGCGAAATTACCGTAAACGTAGGTAATGGCAATGCCTTTTTGCAAAGTAATGGCCTGCCTATGGTGCTTATTGCTGGTGGTACTGGCTTCTCATATACCTACTCTATTCTGCAAGAGCATCTTAACAGCGGTGATAAGACACCACTTACCCTTTATTGGGGTGGAAAACACGCGGCTGATTTGTATTTAGCTGACAAGCTAACTGAGCTCGCTGAAACTAACGAGCACTTCACTTTTGTGCCGGTTGTCGAGTTTGCATGCGACGAATGGAAAGGCAGAACGGGCTGGGTACACCATGCGGTAATGGCAGACCACGCTGACTTTGCCAATATTCAGGTTTACGTTGCAGGTCGTTTTGAAATGGCCAAAGTTGTACGCGATGATTTTACACAACGCGGCTTAAAAGTTGAGAACCTGTTTGGCGACGCGTTTGCGTTTATTTAAGCGCTAGCGTAAACCCATATTCTGAAAGCCGGCGAATGCCGGCTTTTTTGTTTTTTTAAAGTCATTTTTCATTCCCAGCGTCTTACTCCTTTTTTAATCGCGATGCCTTGCGATGACCAACCATTAAACACGTTTACTCTAATTGTAGCTTTGCCACGTATTCGTTATGGTGAAAAAATAAAAACAGGAGATAACAATGATAAAAAACCGACCCGCACTAGCTAGTATAAGTGCAAAAATAAGAACTGAATTAACGAAAGTACTGGCATCAGCTGTATTGGTAAGTAGCACAGTGTCATTCGCCGCTCACGCACAAAGCGAGCAGCAGCAAACACTTTACGATATTGCCAAAAATGTCTCCGCTGAAAACATTGAAAAAGACATTACTACGCTGGTGAACTTTGGTACACGCCATACCCTTTCTGAAACCGAGTCTGATACTCGTGGTATCGGTGCTGCGCGACGTTGGATTAAATCTGAATTTGATAAAATTTCAGCCGAGTGTGGTGGCTGCTTAGAAGTGTACTACCAGTCGGAAGTCATCAGCGGAGAAAAACGTATTCCCGACCCAGTAGAAGTGGTTAGCGTTATCGCGATACAACGCGGTACCACCGATCCAGACCGTTACGTCATCATGTCAGGCGACATCGATTCACGGGTGTCTGATGTAATGGACTTCACCTCTGACTCACCAGGGGCAAACGACAACGCCTCTGGTGTTGCCGGTACCCTTGAAGCTGCGCGAGTACTATCCAAATACAAGTTTAACGGCAGTATCGTGTATGCTGCTTTATCTGGCGAAGAGCAAGGGCTTTTCGGCGGGCGTATTATGGCAAACCAAGCTAAGAAAGACGGCTGGCGAATTAAAGCCGTGCTCAACAATGACATGATAGGCAATATTGAAGGGGTTAACGGTGTGATTAACAACACCACCGCTCGCTTGTTTGCTGAAGGTACACGCGTAACCGAAACGGATAAAGAAGCACGCATGCGACGTTTCACCGGGGGTGAAGTTGACTCACCAAGCCGTAACCTTGCCCGTTACATCGATAAAATTGCCGATCAGTATATTGAGAACTTAGACACGATGGTGATTTATCGTTTGGACCGTTTTGGTCGTGGCGGCCATCACCGCCCGTTCAACGACTTGGGCTACCCGGGTATTCGTATTATGGAAACTAACGAAAACTACACCCGCCAGCATCAAGATCTTCGCGTAGAAGACGGTATTGCCTATGGCGACACCTTGGATGGCGTCGACTTTGATTACGCTGCCAAACTTACTGGCCTTAATGCTGTTTCACTTGCTGCAATGGCGTGGGCACCGAACCCACCTGCAAATGTAGAAATTGCCGGTGCAGTTCAACCTTCAACATTTTTAAAGTGGGATGCCCTAGACGCTGAAGAGAACCCACAGCTTAAAGGGTACAAAGTATACTGGCGTCATACTGATGCTCCGCAATGGGAATACAGTAAATATGTGGGTAACGTCACCGAGGCCATGCTTGAGAACGTCGTTATCGACAACTACTTCTTTGGCGTAGCCAGCGTTAACAAGGACGGTGTTGAAAGCGTTGTCGTTTATCCAGGTCCTGCGGGAAGCTTTGGAGAATAAGCGTTTATATTGAGCGCGCTTATACGCATCCAATTACGCCCCCAATTACGCATGCAATCAAGTTCGTGACGTTAAGCTGGTAATGAAACCAGCTTATCGTCACGAATGACTTTACTTAATAAAAGCTAGTACAAACGTGGACACTACACTCAATATATTGATGTCGCTTACATTTTGTTAATTTAAGCCAGTATGTGTTTATTGGAATTAAGCGACTAACTGCATTACAGTGTAGTAAATGTATGACGGCAGTTCGGAGTTCACCTTTGGTAAGATTCAGCGCGTTCTCGCTCTCTATTTTCACTCAACGTCTTTCTTTATTAGGCATAAGCCTAGCCCTTTGTTGTTTAAATGTTTCGCAATTACATGCCGCCCCTACCAAATTAGGTGCAGCTTCCTTCGAGACCTACATAAGCGACGATGGGGAGCCTGCTCGAGTTAACACACTGCTCGAAAAGGTGTTTCAGAAGGCGGAGTTGGATATCCAACTTCAGGTTATGCGACAAGCTTTTTTGGGCAGTTCTGTACTGACAGGTAAGCTAGACGGTGAATTTGCCTACGTTAATTTGGGCGAGGATAGCAGCAACTATGTTCTATCCGATATCTACTTACCCATTTACCTTTACGCGGTAAGCAAAGAGGCGGACGTTGAGGCAATAAAGCTTTTTCCTCATTTAAAAGACAACCGGGTCGCTATTGAAAATCGCTTTGCGAATACGCCCTCATTCAGACTGCTGAAAGATATAAAGTGGTCACGCAACCCCACTACGTTTGATGCATTTCGCCAACTTGCCGACGATAGAGCGCCTTACTTAATTACCACCCAGCTGCTTGCGCGAGAGCTAAACATACTGCTGGCTAACGATAATGAAGAAACCCTCCACTTTTCAGCAAAACCTTTAACAAAAACCGGATTTCAAATAGCTATCAGCAAAAATGTTGCTAACGCTGAAAGGATTATTGCGCAATTCAATCAAGCTGTGTCGACAATGCAGAATTCGGGGGAATTGAATCAGCCACTTGAGCTAGCTTGGCTCACCAAAGATGTGAATGGCGATGGCGTTGCCGACTTTATCGGGCACAGCAATATAACTACCACGTCAGACTTGTTAAACACCGCCTATTCCCTTGACGCTAAACCTACGTCTGAAGCCAGCGCGTTTTATATTGACGGGGATAGATATGCATCGCTTGAGGAAGCGCGTGCTGCCCTTCCCGATAAAGAAAGTTCGTCGCCTCGCGAGTCGCTGTTAGATAAAACCACCTACCAGCTATTACTTCGCCGCTGGTAGGTGAATATTGACTTCGGTGAACTTTGAAATCAATGAGCGTCGCAGGGCATTAAATTAGGTAGAGAAGCACGAAGCCGACTACGCGACTTCTACACTAAAAAGCATACCTATAGTTACTTAAACTAAACGGCCTATTCAAAGATATGCGTCAGCCTTGTTAACGCTCTATCTTCGCGCTCTATCTTCGCAATACCGCTGATCAAAGGTTGCAAAAAAGACGGGGAGTCGTCAGCGTTAGTGTGACGTTTCTGGCAAGTACATTTCCAGAATAGTCAGCAATTCTTCGCCATCGACCGGCTTTGACACATAGTTGTTAAAGCCAGCTTTAAGTGCTTTAACGCGGTCTGCCGTATATGCATAGGCGGTCAAGGCTACAGCATGTAAATTGGCAACTTCGGGAATCTCGCTATTCCGCATTCTCGTCACTAGGCTTAACCCGTCCATCTCGGGCATGCCTATGTCAGAGAGTAGCAAATCGAACGCTTCTGGCATCTCATTGACTTCTTTCCAAGCTAATAAGCCATTTCTGACCACGTTAACTCGCGCGCCATTTGATTCTAAGAATAGCTTTATAAAGTCGCGTGCATCCTGTTCATCTTCTGCAACTAAAACTCTTAGACCATCTAGACGCAGCGATTCGGTTAGATCGGAGATTTGAGAGTTTTTAGTCTCTATTATGTCGTCCTGAACACTCAGTGGCGCTATCGGCATAGTCACAAAAAAAGTAGTGCCAGTATTCGGACCATCACTTTCAGCGTGTATCTCACCACCATGCATTTCAACAAGACTTTTCACTATCGATAAACCTAGGCCTAAGCCGTGTTTATTATGTTCACTTCTCCCTTGATAAAAACGCTCAAATACATGGGCAAGCTGTTCTTCCGTCATACCTTTACCATTATCTTTGACACGAAATAAATAATTTGAGTGCTCTCGTCTTCCTTTGACATGCACGGTTCCCCCCTTGGAGGTAAACTTCAGTGCGTTACTCAACAGGTTATTGATAACCTGCTTTATGCGCAAATTGTCCCCTAATATTTTGGTGTGGGCGTCTTCACAACTTATGGTCAATTGAATATTCTTACTCGCAAACCCAGCTTCAAATGACTTTGCAACCTCAGCAATGGCACCAGCTATGTTAAGTGAATGGGTACTGAGCTTCATCGTGCCTGAAATAATGCGTGATAAATCGAGAATGTCGTTAATCAGTGCTGCCTGAGTGGATGCCGCGCGCTTTATCACCCCAAGGGCGTCAGTCATTCTGTCCACATTGCCAACATCCATAAGCGCTAAATCGGTCCACCCCACAATGGAGTTTAGTGGTGAACGTAGCTCGTGAGAAATACTGGCAAGAAACTGATCTTTCGCTTTGTCCAACTCTTCTAATTTACTAATTTGTTTATCGAGCGACGCTTTTAAACTTAGCGCATAAGGTATAAATAGATGGTCAAAGCCTTCAATGATGAGTTGGTCATCTTCGGTCCACTCTACCGATTCATCAGCGACACTTTGCAAATACATATCGAAAGAATTACGAGGGGTAAGAGATTTTCCAATGTCTTTTCTGGCCGCATCGCGACCTGCCCATCGTATGGTTTTATCTTTTTGCTCTCTAAACCAAACCGTGTAGTAGCCTAATTTCGCAGACACGCAGGAAATATACATTCCACGTATACCATTCAAGTCGCTGTCGTCAGTGATCTCGTCGGCAAGGCGGCTAATGGCTATTGAGTCTTCAGAGTCAGTTATAACCAATTTGTCAAGCAGTTTACTCAATGCTTTATCTGACGGGGTTTTGCCAACTAAGTACTTATCAACAGGAGTTATAACCGCCATACCGCAAGAATCAGTTACGTCTAAAAGTCCTTTCTCTTTTTTTGTTATTGCTTCTAGAGGGTTTGAATAACTAGTGAGTTGATGAACAATATTGTTTAACTTCCTTTGACGAACTTGAAACTTTTCCTTTTTTAGGTGAAGCGCTTTGGTATACAACTGCCAGGCATACAAATGGCCAAGGGATTCACAAACTAAACGCTTTTTCTGATCTATGTAGGCAGGCTCATTATTATGACACGCCAATAATCCCCAAAGCTTTCCTTCAAAAACTAGAGATACTGAGAAGGAAGAGCGGATCCCCATGTTTTTCAAATAAGTAATGTGAACTGGGGAGACCGACCGCACCATCGACATAGAAAGATCTAAGGCAGGTCTTTTTGCTTCGTGTATGGAAGGTTTGAGTCCAGTCGTTTTTTCTTCAACATCGAAAACACAGCGAACTCTATTTTTAAGGTAAAGTTCACGCGCTTGTTTGGGGATGTCTGAAGCAGGAAACTTTAATCCCTTAAAAGAACGCGAATCAGCCTCTATTGCTTCCCCTATTACCTCACCACAGTAAGCTTTATCAAACTGGTAAACCATTACCGAATCAAAGCCAATATAGTCTCTGAAAACACTAGCTATCGCATCAGCTACATCGTTAATTGAGTCACAAGCTTCAACATCTGGTAATAATGTACGGATATCCGTGTCCATTGGCACCCACTTTTGCGCAGCTTCAAAGCTAAGCTGGGGGGTTGGCTCAAGTTCAATAACCAATAAGCCATTTGAATCAAATGCTACGCCGCTTCCCTCTTTCTCCCAATCGTCAAGCCAAAGGGCATTTTCACCAAATTGCCATTGATAAGCATGGCGAACATTCCCCCCCTTTACACTGTCGTAAATAGTTTGAAAAGTGGGAGCTTCTGGAGAAGGTATATCAATAAGCTCTGTTATTAATGTTTCTCCCGCTACAATATCTACTTTAAAAAGCTCATTAATATTTTCACTAAATACTTGGATCTTTTTGGTGTTGGGATCAATGGCGATTACGTACCCAAAACTTTGCACACTTTCAATCAAATGAATAGCTTCATCTTCACAGTTTTTCACTGCCGCGGAAATATTGTGATTAGTTTGCATTACCTTGCACCAAAAATAATAAAAGCGAGTTAAAAAAGAGGAACCTCACGAAGTGAGCAAGATAGCAACTAATCTCCTAAAATGCATGTATTATCAATACTAATGCGTGAGTTTTTGTTAATATTCTAAGACTTAAAAAAGGAGGCCAAACGCCTCCTCGACCTAAACTAATTTGTTCTTATATAAATGCTAGACCGCAAACATTAAAACAAATAGCTAATGCCAACAGACGCGAGGTCAGTAGCATTATCATCTATGTCGTAACGTTCATACTCAATCGTTGCAACCCAATCATCGTGGATACGCCAGTTAGCGCCAATGCCATAGAACAAATCCGTGCCTTCATCATCAACGTCTTGAAGTAGGGCTGTATCCTCAAACACATCTAACGAATCGTAATTACCTTGCCAAAAATATAAGCCCACATGCGCATGTAAAAACCAGTCCTCATGACGTAAAAACTGATAGGCTACACTTAATGTATAGCCATCTACTGATGTTGGGCGAATACGCGATGTCTCGCTGAAAAAGCGAGATGGCTCGTTGGTCGTGGTTGAAAATGCTGCCGATACATCACCTAAATCGGTATAACCGACTTGAATAAAGCTGTTTTCGGTAATATTGGTACCTACTACCGCTTTCCACGCACTGCGGGTGTCATCAATATCTATGTCGAAGACATCAAAGCCTAGCTCTGCGGCTTCTTGTTGTACATCGCTTTCCTTGAAATCTCCTGATGCGCTCCCCCAACTCCCGCTTATGAAAAACTGTTTAGCAGTGCACTTTTCATATTCTTTAGAAAGTTTTGAGGCATCCTCTTCAGATAAGCATTGAGTTTTGCTAGCTAAAAAAGGGGAAGCATCCCTTTCTTTATTAGGTTGCTGAGCCATGGTTGGAAATGAAAACATTGCTCCCATTGCAACAGCGCTAACAATCCCATACCTAAAAGTTCTATTCATCTTAGCTACGCTCACGCTTTTACTCCCTTTCTTTGCGCCGCTAATAAGCGGCGCAATGTCATAACAAATACCAGTAACATCAGCAGCATAGCGTTCATGCTACCACCGCCTCCGCCAGAGTTTTCAATTCTAACCGTCACGGGTTGAACAGTAATGGTTAGTCTACCCTCGCTCGTTCCGCCCTGTGTATCTTCAATAATATAGGTGACTACAGCATTGCCCGTAAACGCAGCAGGCGGCGTAAAGGTCAATGTATCGTCAGGGTTAACAGATACGCTACCAATTGATGCCTGGGCACTTACAACACGAATACTATCGCCATCTTCGTCGAAGTCGTTGGCAAGCACGTTAACGGTTACAGATTGGTCAACGTCTATCGTTACAGTATCGTCTACAGCCTGTGGAGGATTGTTACCAATAATGGTTACCGTAATTACACCCAGGTCTGAACCTCCGTTTCCATCACTGATACCATAATTAACAATCACTTCGCCAATAAAGCCAAGTGGAGGCATGTATTCGATGGTATCCCCCGCTATCACAGCTGTGCCGAAGGTGGTTGTAGCAGAGGTAATACGCAAGTCATCGCCATCTGGGTCTGCATCGTTACTTAAGGCTTCAATAGTTACAGACTCATCAACAATGATAGTTACTGCCTCGTCATTTGCTACGGGTTGTGTATTGCCATTAAACATGACACTTACACCACCTGGGTCGACAATCGTACCGTTTACTAAACCGTCATCATCATCTACACCGCCATCAAGAATTTCTAACTGCACACACCAGTGCCCTTCAGTTAGGCCTTCTGTCCAGTAGTCACCGCCTGGAGGTGGGCAATAGCCTGGCTCACCTTCAACAGACCATAACCGGTTGTTCGCGTTTTCCGTAAACGTTACCCAACCGTTTTCAGGCGTGAACTTGCGGTACACCGCATTTGCAGGTATTGGCTTGAGCTGTGGCATAACAATATTCAGCGTTTGACCCGCTTCAGGTAAACCATAGGCAATGAAATCGAAAATGCCGCCAATATTTGTCGCTTCTGGGTCAGGGACAATGTCATCGTCGCCGGCAATATCGCCATCAATGATTTTCGTGCCGCCGAGCTCACTACTTACAGAGAAGTTACCTAGGCGCAAGCAAACGCCTGGGTCACCTTCCACCATGTAGCCGTCAACAAACGCCACTTCTTGTGGAAGCACATTACACTCAGGCGTTGGATCTAGGTAATCCAAAATACCGTCTCTGTCACTATCTGCAAGGCCATCCACAACATCCGGCACGCCGTCACCATCACTATCAAGTTCAGCAGGTGTAGGTAACGCATCAACTACCTGAATGTATAAGGTATCCGAGTCTGTAAAGGCCGTGTCATCTGCGTCTGTGACCGTTGCACGAATTCGGTAAACCCCCACGTCCAAGCCACTTGGATCAAACGTAAAGGTGTCATTAACGCTATCGGTATCTGCAATGTCTGCATCCAGTGATGTCCACACAAATTCATACTCATTGGTTGGGTCTGGATGGTCAACAGTAGAGGTGACTAACACGTCAGAACCAGTAGGGATAACGAGAATTCTTGATTCGCCGTCCTGCTCGGTAAACAGGTCAACATCAGGGTTCACGTTATCTTCGCGAATTGTAATTTCGTGAATGTACTTATTGCCTATGTTAAGCACATCAGAAAGCTCAATTGTGATCGTCTCTATACCTTCAATATCCGCATCAGGGAATACATTGAAGCTCACCGTTATATCGCTACCTGACTCCATCACAATAACGCCATCAACCAGGTCATGGTCGCTGCTATCTGCCGTACCACTTACTGTATATGGAATTTCTAGCGGATATACTGGTGACGTACCGTTTAGATGAATGCCAAATTCTACTTCATGACCTTCCAGCACAACCTGATCCTTAGTGATAGAAACCAAAGGACGTACGCGTACAGCTTGGCTTGCCACAGAAGTTAAACCGTCTTCATCAGTCGCCTGCCAGTATGCGGTATTATTACCCGGCTCGTAGAAGATAAGGCCATCTACTAATGACACAGGTAACGGATTGCCAAATTTATCGACAGCCGACGCTACGCCAAGGTCGATTTTGGTAAATAGTGCATTAGCATCTACAAACACGTCTTCTGGCACCTCAATAACAGGGCGGTCAGCCAGGTCATCAGGCATAACATCTACAATCACTGTCGCACGAGCAACTTCGCTCTGAGGGTCGGTGATGGTGTAGTCAATTACTATTTCACCGACAAAACCTTCAAGCGGCGTATAGGTAAGTGAATCGTCTGTCCAAGAAACGTCGCCTAATTCAACGCGGGCACCGATGATGCGTAATGTATCGCCATCAGCGTCAGAGTCATTGGCCAGTACATCAATTGCAACTGGGTTGTAGTTACCCAACGTTATCGCATCATCACGGGCAACCGGCGCATCGTTCACGGGGTTCACGTTGATGGTTACGGTACCTACATTAGAGGTTTCCTGCCCATCATTTGCGGTATAGGTAAAGCTTGTTGTGCCACTAAAGTCGGCTTCAGGTGCATACAATACGCTAGGTAAGCGACCAACAAGCTCCCCTTCTGGTGATGTTACCAGCTGGTACGTTAGCGCGTCGCCGTCTGCGTCACTACCCTGTAATCGAATTGGCAGTGTTGCGTCTTCTTCCATTGTGAACGTTAAGTCCATCACCGTTGGCGCATCGTTAGTGTCGATGACGGTCACCGTATAGGTCGCACACGCTTGAGCGCCCGACGGGTCAGCCACACACACCGTAATGGTGGCAGTGCCGTGGAAACCGTCTGCAGGCGTAAATGTCACCACCCCATTAACGATTTCTACGGTGCCATTAGTCGCTTCGGCACTAGCAATAGTGAGCGTGTCACCGTCGATATCGTTTGCATTGGATAATACGTTAATACTAAGCGGCGTATCTTGATTAGTAGATACTTCACCACCTTCAAGAGTCGGAGCATCATTTACATTTTCAACCGTAACGGTTATTTGCGCAGTCGCTTCACCGCCATTCCCATCTGAAATGGTGTAGGTGATGATCGCCGTTCCAACAAAGTTAGGCAGCGGCGTGTAAACAATGTTTCCTTCACTACTAATGGTTACCGTGCCCGAGTTAGCCGTTGCACCTGTGATGATTAACGTATCGCCGTCAATGTCAGCATCGTTGGCAAGTGCATTAATAATGACACTGCTGTCTTCACTTACATTAGCTTGGTCGTTGTTTGCTACTGGTGCGTCGTTAATAGCAACAATGACTACGGTAACCGTCGCGGTATCAGTACCACCGAAGCCATCACTGATAGTGTAGGTAAATGTTGCTTCACCATTTACATTGGCAACAGGTGTGTAGGTAACGGTAGTGCCGTTATTAACCACCACACTGCCGTTCTCAGTACTAGCCATGGTTACCGTTAGTACATCGCCGTCGACGTCGCTATCGTTTGTTAGTACGGTTACAGTAACACTGCCATCTTCGGTAACACTTGCTGTGTCATCAACGGCAACAGGGGCATCGTTCACCGCAGTGATAGTTAGGGTTACCTGCGCTGTGTCAGTGCCACCGTGTCCATCTGAAATGGTGTATTCAATAGTGACCACTCCGTTATAGTTGGCAGGCGCTTGATAACTTAATTCTCCGTTTGGCAACAAAATCACATTGCCTATAGATGCTGTTACTTCGGTAATGGATAACGTATCGCCGTCTTCATCGGTATCGTTAGACAGCACATCCAAGGTTACCGCCTCGTCCTCTTGAGACGTAAAGCTGTCATCATTTGCAACAGGGATATTGTTCTCAGCAACGGTTAGCACCAAGGTCCCCGTTACCGTGCCGCCCATACCGTCTGACACGGTGTAGGTAACCGTTACTGTGCCTACGAAACCTTCAGGTGGCGTGTATGACACTAATCCATCGATGATAGTCGCCGTTCCAAAATCAGCCGATACTGAGGTAAGCGTAAGTGCATCGCCATCTGCATCTGTGTCATTAGCCAGTACGTCAACCTCTACCGCTTCGTTAAGCTTAATAGCCAGCTGATCGTCTTGAACGTCAGGAAGTGTATTGCCATTAACAAATGTGCCTACTCCACCAACAAAGCTAACCGCTCCATTCGTTGTAGCGTCAGCGTCGTAACTTCCGCCATCAATGAGCGTCAGCTTCACACACCAGCTACCTGCAACCAGACCTTCTTGCCATTCGCTACTATTAACGGTAGGACAGAAACCTGGTGCGCCTGGTGCTGAGTAAATCACGGCGTCGCCGTCTGCAATAACGTCGAACCAACCTAACTCAGCAGTCCAGCTACGCATAAATGCATCTTCTGGTACGGCATTGCGCTGCGGAATAACCACATCAAACTGTGCTTGATTAGACTGACTATTAACAACGTCGAAGTTAAACAACCCACCAACATTGTTAGCTTCCGTATCTGTCGGAATGCGACTTGCTACTGCGCTATCATCAGCAAGTAGCAATACGCCAGCATTTGAAGTGCCACGGGTGTACTCACCCGCACTTACACATGTACCAGCATTTGACTCAACAAGATATTGCGCGCTTTCACCTGCAATTTCTGGCGCTAGGGAACAAAGTGCAATGCTATCTAAGTGGTTAGGCACACCATCTAAGTCGGCATCACCTGTGCCTTCAATATTATCTGGCAGGCCGTCGCCGTCAGTGTCTGCACCAGTAAGTTCAGGTAAAGTTTCTACCACTTCAATATAAATTGTGCGTGAACTTACAAGCGTGGGGTTTTCGCTGTCTGCCACAAGTAGCGTAACCGCATAAACACCTGGCGCTACTGAAGCAGGGTCGAAAGTAAATACGCCGTCATCACCTGAAACATTAGCAAGTTCTGGTGCTGAATTACTCCAGTCGTAGATAAAATCAGCGGCTGGATTGGTGTGACTGATAGCCGCTAGTACGTCGACTAAACCACCATTTTGACCAACAGTTAACGTTGTCGTATTACCTTGCTCAGCTGACAGCGCTACAACTGGGGCCACAGGTATTTCTGCAATTGTTGTAGTCTGCGACGCTTTTTCTCCGACATTTACGTTTTCATTTAGCGTTACGATTACCGTTTCGCCGTCATCGATAATCGTGTCGGGGATAATATTGAATATAACGGTTGCCTGTATACCACCTTCAATGGTGACAGTGCCAGAGATAAGGTCGTGATCGCTAGTATCTGCAGTACCTGAAACCGTGTAGCTCACTGTTACTGGGTAACTAGGTGCATTACCGTTTAGCAGTACATCAAAGCTTGCTGCGCCACCTTCGGTGACAACACGGTTATCGCTTATAGACACTTGAGGATTTACGCGGATAGTTTGACTAACCGTTGTCGTATTGCCTTCATCGTCAGTTGCCTGCCAGTAAACGGTATGTAGCCCTGGCGTAAAGCGGGTTTGACCGTTCAATAAGGTTACTGGTATTGGGTTACCACCTGCATCTACAGCTGTTGCATTACCTAGTGCAATTTCTGTTAGATATCCTGTAGCATCAAGTTCAATATCCGCTGGTGCTTCGACAACTGGGAAGGTTTGAGCAGTTTGCTCAGAGGCACTAACAGTAACTATTACACTTGCTTGCGATGTGGCGCCACTTGCATCGGTAATAGTATACGTAATTTGAACATCGCCTTGTGTTCCAAGCGCAGGCGTATAAACAAGTACCCCATTTTCAACTTCGACACTGCCACTATCCGCTGTTGCGCCGAGTATTGATAAAGCATCGCCTTCAACGTCAAGGTCGTTGCTTAGTACGTCAATTTCAACAGCGGTGTCGTCTAATGTAGAAGCCGTATCCGCAACCGCCACTGGCGCATCGTTCACGGCCACCACATTCACTGTGATATTGGCAGTGTTCGAATCTTCTTGACCGTCGTTCGCTTTATAGCTGAACAGTACCGTACCGTTGTAATCTTCTGGAGTAACGTACAGCAAAGAAGGAGCAGAACCTAACACTTCACCTGTTGGCAACGTTACCAATTCAAACGTTAAAACGTCTTCGTCTGCGTCGGTACCCGTTAGCGTGATGGGTAGGCTATCCCCTTCGTAAATGGTGAACTCGAGATCTTCAACGACTGGACCAATGTTTGTATACACCACTGTAACGGTAATACGGGCACAAGCCTCTTCGCCCTCAGCATCTTGAATACAAACATCGATGGTTACTTCACCGGAATAATCTTCAGACGGCGTATAAACCAGTTTGCCGTCAACAATTTCAACCGTGCCGTCTGAAGATGTTGCGCTAACGATAGTATGCGTATCATCTGTATCTACATCTTCAACATTGGCGATAACATCGATAGTTAATGCTTCGTTTTGGTTCGTTGCAGCAGTGAAATCAGCAAGTGTAGGTGCATCGTTAACTGCGGTAACCGTTACAACAAGCGTACCTGTTGCTGTTGCTCCATTGCCATCAGAAACCGTGTAGGTAATGGTTGCTGTACCATTGAAGTTCTCATCTGGTGTGTAGCTTACTTGGCCACCTTGAATAGCTACTGAACCTTCGTCAACGGTTACGTCTGAAATAGTCAGTACGTCTTCGTCAATGTCAGAGTCATTCGCGAGCACGTCGGTAACAACAGAGCCATCTTCCTCGACTGTGGCCGTATCATCCACCGTTATCGGTGTATCATTAACCGGGTTAACGGTAACAGTGATCGTTGCTGTATCAGTGGCACCATTACCATCGCTTACCGTATATGACACTGTCGCTTCGCCATTAAAATCAGCATTTGGTGAGAAAGTAACCTGGCTATCTGCCGTGATCACTGCACTACCCTGCGCTGACGAGGCCACCGAGACTGAAAGCACATCTTCATCTATATCAGAGTCATTGGCGAGAACAGCTACTGTTACTGAAGCGTCCTCATCAACAACAGCGGTGTCGTCCAAAGCGATAGGAGCATCGTTCACCCCTTCTACCGTAAAGCTAATGCTGGCAGTGGCGGTACCGCCATTTCCGTCTGAAATAGTGTAGGTAGCCGTTGCTGCCCCATCAAAATCAGCAGGTGGTGTATACGTCACACTGTTATTTGCATTAACTGTAATAGTCCCCTCAGATGCGCTAGCAGATGACACGCTTAATTCATCGTTGTCAACATCTGTATCATTGTCTAATACAGCAAGCGTAGTGCTTGAATCTTCGGTAACTCTTCCGGCGTCATCATTAGCTACTGGTGCGTCGTTAACAGGCGCCACCGTAACTGTGACTGTCGATGAGGCGCTACCACCAGCACCATCCGATACACTGTAAGTTATTGTGGTTGTACCGTTGAAGTCGGCACTTGGCGTAAAGCTAAGCGTATTATCGCCGGTAATGGTTGCAGTGCCTTGACTGCTGCTTGCAGCCGACAGCTGCAACGTGTCGCCGTCAATATCACTGTCGTTCGAAAGCGCATTGATAATTACCGTTTCGTCTTCCTGTACACTCGCCGTATCTGCCACAGCCACCGGATTGTCATTTACTGGGTTTACCGTAATTGACACTGTTGCTGAATCAGAACCGCTGTTTCCATCAGAAACGGTATACGTCACTGTTGCAGCTCCGTTATAGTCGGCATCCGGCGTATACAAAAGATTACCATCGCTATTAATGGTTGCCATACCCGTACTCGCATTAACCGCAGTTAACTCAAGGGTATCGTTGTCTACATCTGTATCGTTAGCAATAACGTTAACCACAACGCTGCTGTCTTCATCAACGCTAGCTGTATCATTATTCGCAACGGGGGCATCGTTAACATTTACAACCGTCACCGCCACCGTTGAATTAGCGCTGCCGCCAGCACCATCTTCGATGGTGTAAGTAATAGTGGCGCTGCCGTTGAAGTCAGCGTCTGGCGTGTAGTTCACCTGGTTACCTACAACCTGTACACTACCGGTTGTAACAGAGGCGCTCGCCACACTTAAGGTGTCGCCGTCAACATCGGTATCGTTAGCAAGTACATTAATGCTAACCGACTCGTCTTCATTGACACTTGCGGTATCTGGGTTAGCGATTGGGTTGTCGTTAACCGCTGCAATCGCTACAGACACCGACGCATTGTCACTGCCGCCGTTACCGTCTGTTACCGTATAGGCTACTGTGGCACTACCGTTGTAATCTGCCGCTGGGGTAAACACCACATTGCCGTCACCATTAACTACCGCAGTACCATTGGTCGCCGATACACTTGAAACGCTTAATGCATCGTTATCAATGTCGGTATCGTTAGCCAATACATTAATAACTACCGCCGTGTCTTCGTTCGTGCTGGCCGTGTCATCGCTTGCCACTGGTGCATCGTTAACGTTAGTAACATTAATTGTCACCGTACCTGATGCCGTACCACCTGCACCATCACTGATGGTATAAGTTACGGTTGTTGCGCCATTAAAGTCGGCCGTAGGTGTAAAGGTAATATTATTTCCGCTAAAGGTTACTGAACCATTTGGCGATGTTGCATTGGTGATCGACAACGCATCGCCATCTACGTCAGTATCGTTAGTCAAAACATCAATAATTACGCTGCTGTCTTCGTTCACCGTCCCTGAATCAGGGTTAGCTATTGGCGCGTCATTTACCGCATTAACCGTTACCGATACAGAAGCTGAATCGGTTCCGCCATTTCCATCAGAAACCGTGTAATTAAGTGTAACAGGGCCATTGAAATCGGCCGGCGGCGTATAAAGAACATCGCCATTTGAATTTACGGAGGCCGCACCAGCGCTTGCCGACACCGCAGTAACACTTAGGGCATCGCCATCTACGTCACTGTCGTTAGCTAACACATCAATAATTACGTCATTATCTTCGTTAGTATTCGCACTGTCGTTTGTGGCAACCGGTGCATCGTTATCTGCTTGCACGTCTACCGTTAGATTCGCGCTATCACTGTTCCCATTTCCATCAGAAATCGTATAGGTCACAAGTGCTGGACCGTTAAAGTCTTCTGCAGGCGTGAAGGTGATATTGCTTCCCGCGAACGAAACCGCACCGTTGCTAGAATTAGCCGCTGTGATAGACAGTGAATCGCCATCCACATCGGAATCATTTGCCAAGACATTTACTACCACTTGTGTGTCTTCAGTGGTATTGGCTGAGTCGGCCTGTGCTACAGGCGCATCTTGAACATTGTTTACCGTAAATGTTGCTGTGGCGGTGTCGCTACCGCCTGCGCTATCGGTAAGGGTGTATTGCACGGTTTCGGTGCCGAAGAAATCAGCTGCCGGCGTATAAATCAAGTTCGCGCCATCTGTAGTTACCGTACCGCCGTTACTTGGCGTAGCTACAGAGGTAATGATGATACTTTGACCGCTGTCTGCGTCACTATCATTGCTACGGGCCGCTAACGTATTGCTGGTTGTATCTTCATCTACAGTGAAACTATCATCATTCGCTGATGGTATACGGTTAAGTAAGGTTACCGTCACGTCGTTAGCATTTAATGACTGAGGCTGAGCTGCGCCATCAACGTAGCTAAGCGCAGAAGAAATAGTTAAATCTTGGGTAGCCGCACTGGGCACTAGGGCGCTGGTGTCTAGCTCAACGCTAAACACATAGGTTTCAGTGTCACCATCATTATCGCTATTTACAATACTGCCTAAATCTAGGGTTAGCGTATTGTTAGACACACTAATATTGCCGTTCACGTTAACCGCTGTGCCGCTAGCAGCACTGTTAATACTTGCTGGATTGACACCTGAAGAAAGGCCAGTATTAAAGGTACGAGCAAGTTCCCCCGCCCCTGCAAGCAATGAAACATTAGCAGGTAAGGTAACGCTTAAGCTTAAATCGTCTGTTGTCCCCTTAGGTACAGTAACAGTTTGTGTAAAGGTTAGTGTTTCGCCCTGCACAAAATTGTTACCAGATGTACCACCATCACTGGTATCGGTAAGGGCAAAGGTTGGCGCAGATACGGTTTGCGCTTGTGAAGTAACCGGAATAAGCAGAGCATTCTCGCCATCAGAAGCGTTACTGTCGTTGTCGCTTAACTGGTTGGTACCGAGGTTGTCACCGCTAAACAGCGCTTGAACTGAAAATACGGTGTTGTCAGCTGCATTAGCATCTAGCGTTAGCACAACAGAAGCGGTTACCGTTTCACTTGGGGCAATTCCGCCCACGTTAACGTCAAACGGCGTTTCGCTTACTACAACGCCTTGGCTGGTAACAGCTGTATTAGCTACTACGCTTAAGCCCGCATTAACCGGCTGAGTAAATGAAACGTTTTCTGCAGTCGCTGAACCTTGATTGGTTGCCACGGTGTAAATGCGTACGCTGTCACCTGGATCAACAACCCCATCACCGTCTACATCGTTAACAAGTTCATAGTATTGAATAATCTCTAGTTCTGGCGTGCCCGCGCCCGTCGATGCACTGAACGTGAGCGGCTGGAAACCATCGCTATCTGCACGGTTATTATCTGCATAGATAGTATTAGTTTCGTCACTGGTTGCTTCACCTTGTAGCGAGAAGCTTTCGTTTGCGGCATTGCCGTTGAAATCAACCAGCGGTGAATCGATGGTGACATCAAAAGAAACCGTTTCACTGGCGCCAGCTGCTAGCGTGATAAAATCTGCGCTTAGTGAACTACCTATTACACTAACCGTATGTCCACCGCTTACCTGCGCCGAATTAGCGACGTAAGTAAGACCTGCGGGTACAGCGTCACTTAGGGCAATGTTTGATAGCGCTTGGCTACCCGTATTTTCAAGTAAATACGTAATGGTTAACGTATCATTAGGGCTAATGACGTCATTGGTATCAGCATCGGTTGATAGACGTACCAGTTGAGTAATATCTAAATCTGCTGTGTTTGCTGGTGTGCCCACTCTGAAGGTGTTTGCCTGGTCGCCGTTTACATCGTTACCATCGGCGTCAGTTGGCTCTGCTACTGTGTCAGATGAATCCACGCTACCTTGTAGCGAGATTAACGTGTTGTTAGCCACATTGGCATCAACAAGCAACTCGAATGTAATGGTTTCAGATTCACCAAATGCCATATCGCCAACATTTACCGTGATGCCGGCACTATCATCAAGGGTACCTTTCGTCGTTGTCGCGGACCCTGCTACATAGTTTGTATTTGCAGGAATCCCATGAGTAAATACAACGTCAGTGGCTGTGGCACTATCGCTTTCATTAGTTAGCGTTGCAGTGACTAATACGGTGTCACCAGCATCAATAAATCCGTTACCATTTACATCATCAGATAGCACAACTGACTGAGCTGCACCGATGAATGCGGCGATATCACCTGTTACGTTAATTGAATCGGCAAAGCTGTAGTCTCGCTCGTCAGCAGTGTCGCCGCTCATTGAGCTATATGCACCATTAGTCAACCCAATAGAAAGTGCGTTACCCACATCAGCATCGCTATCGACGGTGAACTGAAGGGTTACTTGTTTGCTGCCATCTACCAACGTAATACCGCCCATATCTACAACAAGTAGCGTAGGCGACGTGTCATCAATCGTACCTTGCCCCATGAAGCTATTTGCTACATAAGTTAGACCGCTAGGAACTGAAACGTTAAACGTGGTTTCAAACGCGTCGGCAAAACTAGAGTTGTGGCCTACGTTAATAGTTAGGGTAAAGGTATCCTCCAACGATACCGAGGTTTTATCGAGCGTCATTGTTGAGTCTAAATTTGGCTCAACGATATCGATCTCGAGAGTAGATGGACCTGCGCTTTCGCCGCCACCTGATGCATTCACACTATTAGTAAGTGTTGTACCCTGCGCGTTGCCTACTTCGTTTTCTACAACACCGGTAAACGTAACCGTTATGTAATCATTTGCGCTATTACCATCTGCGGTGTTGCTCACAGTTCCAAAATCAACCGTGACATCATTACCAGACACCGAAGCGGTTGCTGCGCCGTCGTAGCTAATTTGCGCTGGGCTGTTAATACTAATACTGTCAAAGCGAACGTCCGCTGGCAGCGTATTTACAATAGAAACACCGTCAATTGTGCCTTCTACTAAATCGATACGCGCATCAATAGAAACCGACTCTCCCACTGCGAAATCATTATCGCTATGTGTAGCATTAAGTGCAGATTGAATAGCCAGTGTGTTATCTACCGTTACATTACTACTAGCTGTTTCACGGTAGTTATTTAACGTAGCGTTATTGTCGTCATCTCCACCATCGGCGCTACTACGTCCGCTGCCGTCTAGCTGACTGTTATAGGTTGCTTCAACTGCATTAGTTAGCGTCTCTCCGGCGCTTGCTTCGTTGGCCATTACAACGCTGTATTCGACAGTAACGCTTGCAAGTGCTGGTAGGTCGAATGCTGCAACCGACAGCGTATCGCCAGTGTTGGTCGTAGTAGTCTCACTAACATCACTTGCGGTCAGTGCTGTGTTCGTGCCTGTTAATACAGCTTCATCACTTGGGTTGGTCAGGGTTATTGCTGAGAAGGTAACACCAGAACCGCTGCCGTCAGGCCCTCCAAGTAATTCTGCAGGCATCACATCTTCAAAGGTAACGGCGTACGCGGTTGCAGTATTCCCCGTGTTGGTTACCACTGTGCGATACGTTACCGTATCACCGCTATCACTTGATGTCGCACCTGCAATGATGGTTTGCGTAATAGATAAATTCGGTTCGATAACATCCACGTCAACATTCGCAGAAGGTGCTGGCGTGCTCACGTCTTGGTAGCTAAGTGAACCGGTACTGGTTAGCGTTACTCCACCTTGGTTACTTAAAATATTGGCGACTTCAACAGGCACAGCAATGGTAACTTGTTGAGACGTTGAAGCGCTGTTGGTGATGGTACCAAAATCTAATATTACTGGGTCGGTTCCTTCACCAGGGGTGGTATTAGGTGTATTTGTGCTGGTGAAATCTGACACTGGTGTTGTAATGGTAATGGCGTCGCCGGTATACGTTAAGCCTGAAGGAAGATCTAACGTATAAACAAAGTTGTCTGTTGTACCTGTCGGTATAGAGAAACTTGCCGTTAAATCAACCACAGTTCCGATTGCAGCATCTGATGCAGTAGTCGTTAACGTAAGCGTGGGCGCATTGGCGGTAACTGATGCCATGGCCGAGTCCGCGATATCGTTGACGTTTTGGCCTGAGTCGTTGTTGGCACCGCTACCTGTACGTTCGCCGTTGTCTGAACCGGCAACACCTGGGGTAGCATCCCCTGTACCTGATACACCAGGCAAAGACGTTGCCGATGTTGAAACGGTATTAGTTACGGTTTCTTCAAACGCGATATCAAAATTGACATTAGCGGTATACACAACGGTAACGCTTTCGCCCGCTGCTAGGTAATCAATGTCGCTAACTACGCAGCTATCAGACTCAACCGTTAGCTCGTTACCACTGATGTTTGCACAGGCTGATACATCAATGCCTGCCCCTCGTGAATGTATTGCGCTAACCAGTGCCACACTGTTAAAACGCGCTGGCACGTTGTCGTTGATGTACCAGTCATGCGCACGCGATACGGCAGTTCCCGACGTATTTGTTAACGTAACGGTGAATGTTACTTCGCTGCCACCATCTACAGTTGATGGCGAAGCTGTTTTTGTAGCCGTTAGGTTTGGCTCTGCAATACGAATATTCTGAGTCGTGTTGTTACTTTGATTTGTGCTGCTTTGGTTAAGGTAGTTTACTTCCCCCGTTACCGTCTTGTTGTTAGTGCGGTTGTTGTCACTCGTGTTTTGGGTAAGTACATCAAGGGTTACCGTAATACTTTCATCACCCGCATCGTTGTCATTATTTGTAACATCACCTAAATCGAAAACAACCGACTGCCCATTAATGACAGGGGTAATGGAGGTATTTGAAGCAGTGATCGACACGCCGTTTGCAGTCGTAAAGCCCGTATCAAATGTTCCGCGAATTAAGGCAGTGCCCGCTTGATAGGCCATTCCAGCAGGCAGAATAACTTCGATAATGTCCTGATTAGCAGTTTCTAGCGTCTGTCCCTCTGGTACGACAGTTGTAAACGCGTAGGTAAGCACTTCCCCTATAGCCGATTCACGAATACCTGAATCACTCGTAAAAGTTTCTGAAGAAGCTATCAACGTAATATTGTCAGCTGAAATTGCTCTTGTGGCCGTGGTACCTGTGCTACTGGACTGAGAGTCACGCTCAACGGCTTGATCGCCTGTTTGGCTATCACCTGTAGCTTGCGCGGTAATATCAAAAGAGGAACCAGTCTGTGCACCTGCTTTTACTTCAGCAGTATAAGTGAACTGCACGCTATCACCAGCGGCAAGCTCCGTACCTGAATAGGTTACTCTGTCTGGTGAAGTTTGAAGTGCATACGTAAAACCAGTTGGGGTTGTTCCTGCGTTTACATTTGTGAAAATATCAGTATTAACATTGCTGACCACTTCAACATCATAAGCGGTAGCTGTACCTGTATTTTCAACATCTATAGTTACGGTTACCGTATCGCCTGCTTCTACGCCAGAGCTTGGCGCCACGCTTGTTGTTGCGCTTAATACATGCTCTGAAAACTGATTAGTTGACGTAGCTGACGCATTGTTGGTGGTATTGTTGGTTCCCGCATTTACCTGTAACTGCTTGCTTTGCGTTGACGTTGTAGCGGCATTTTGTGTGACGTCTTGCACCAAGGCTTCAAGCGTAATTGAAAATGTATTATCGCTTGGATCGTTATCATTATTAGTGGTTGTACTGCCGTTAAACACAGCTCTAACCGTTTGCCCGCTTTCGACAGTTCCCGACGATGTCACGGTTGGGCTGGCACTTACGGTTCCGTCAAAACCTGTTGAATTTACCGTTAACGTATTGCTGTATTCAAAGCCAGCAGGGAGCGTCATATCTACTGTTAAGTCATTCGTTGTGCCCTCTGGCAAAGTCACGTCTACCCGATACTGTACGGTATCACCTACCACAACATTCCCCGTGGGGCTTACTATTGTTGAAGCAATAGCAATATCTGAAACGGTGACAAATGCGTCATCTGACTGCGGATCAAAGGTCGCAGCCTGCCCCTGTGCAGAAGCCCAATCAATCGTCGCTTCAGACGTGATGACATCGTTAGGCTCTGCAGTTTGTGCAATATCTTGAGTGAAAGTAAGCACGTAAACTTCACCTGCGGCGAGGTTCTGTATGCTGTAAGTACCATCTGCTAGTGAGCCGCTGCCCAAGGCTACACCATTCCCATCGACTGTTGCAGATACAAGGCTCTGCGAAGCCACGCCAGAAACGATAGGAACACTGGCGGTGGTGTCAAATGATGTAGCACCACCTTCGTTAGTTACTGTTAAGGTGTACTGAATCGTATCTCCGGCATCTACATTTCCTGCAGAAGTAGCAAGTGAAACGGTCAATTCTGGAGCACGAACAAGAATTTTAGCTGACTTAAGATCGGCAGTGATTGCATCAGGCGTATTGGTCGAAGTACCTTGGAATAAGTTCGCCAATTCCAACCCATCAGCATAGGGCTTATCGGTTACCTCAACGGTAAAATCAACTTCTAGTACTTCAGCTTGGGTTGTTGAGATACTGCCCCAGTCTAACGTTACGCTGTTTTCAGCAGATGATACCGTGATTGTAGGTGTGAGGGTTGTTACCGTATTTTCAGCGGTATAAGAAAAGCTGGTGTTGCTCGCAATATTTGAATTTGTATCGACAGTCGTTTCTGGGATTAAGAAAACGGGCAAAGGAAGAAAATCTACAAATACAATGTCGTTAGTATCGCCAGAAGGAATATCCATGCGCAAACGATAGGTAACGCTTTCACCCGGTGCGTACTGTAATAGTTGTGTGGTTGTATCGCCGTTACCGTCAACAAGAAATTTAGAGGTACGAATACCTTCAATAGAGACCGAAGCACTTGAGCCTTCCAAGCAGCTCGACGCACCACTTGCTACGTTATATTGTGCACTTTGAGAAAACGATAGTGAATCGTTAGCAACGACAGGGGCATTACTATCAACCCCTGTGTAACCACCAACGTAATTTTGCTGAATATCTACGGTGTAAGAAACCGTCAAAACGCTTCCCCCCGGAAGCGTGCCTGTTGCGTTAGTAACGTTGTAAGTGATGGCCTCATTTTGACTGGCATCAGTACTTGAAGCAGGCCTCGTTATGTTAAACGTACTTCCACCATAGTTAACCGTGATATCAGATGAAAAATCGACGCCATCGGCTATGGTGTCGTTAAGAATTAAAGAGTCTACCGATACGTAATCAGAAATTTGGATTGAGTTAGTAACGGTAAGTGTGTTGCCGGGACTTGACTCCCCTGTATTTACACCTTGCTGTATTGCAACATGCTTTGCCGTAACCGTGTCACTGCTAGAAACCTGGGTAAGCCCATTGCCGTTAAAACTCGCATTAAAGTCAAGCGGATGCACAATACTTGACGCACTGCACTGCTGCGCATTCAGGACATTAATAAAATGCATGGGGTAGCTCACGCGCACATCATTTGCACTGCTTGTTCCCGTAGCAGAAGCACACGAAACATCTAAAATACCACCAGTACTGGATGTAGAAGGTTCACTATCTATAGCGCACCCAGTTCCACCAGTTATCGTAGCTTGAGCGCTATACTGAACACCATTGTCTAAAACATCTGTGAACTGTAAGCTGTCTATCGTAGGGCCATTTGCAACATCTACCGTATGTGTAACGGTTGCTGAAAAACTAGGGCCCGCAGCAAGCTCGTTTTCCGCAGCAGAGCTTTGCGTAGTTACTTGGTAGAGGGCTGCCTCAACCGACGCACTTTGCGTTGTTCCTACTATTGGGCCGTTATCACCTGTTGCTGTGTCACCAAATTCATAAACAGGCGTTACCTCGATAGCAAACGCTTCCGCTGGCGTTGCATTGCTGTCTATAGTGAAACAAACATTTGTAGTTAGATCAGGGCCATTGGTTACAACCGAGCCCACTGGGAATATCTACCGTTGAAAAACTGAACCCTTCGGTGCCCGCAACGGTTTGCGCAATGATAGGATCTTCGAGCTCATTGTTGTTCGCAACGGTGTCAAACGTGCCTACATTAACCGTAGCGCTGTTACTTCCTATAAACGTCGCACCGTTAAATGTTAAGTCAGCATCATGAATAACGCGAAGATAAGGGCCATACCCTGTTGTACCTGAGTTAATTAACGGTATGTCGTAACAAAATGACTCCCCTATAAACGCACTTTGCGGCGGTGAGTTTGTGATAATCGGTGTTGCAGCAAAGACAACTTGAGCTGTGCTTAGAAATAGCGATGCGGTAATGAGGGCTTTGGACAATGTGCGGATCATGTCTTTCCTTTCATTCAATTTATTGAGGCCGAGCAAAACCTCTGCTCACTGTTACTTTTCCAATTACCCCTGCCAGAAACGTTAAAATAATGTAAACACTTTCCAAGCAAAGACTTTGAAACCTAGTTCATGAAATTCAGATTCGCCAACTAACAAAACGATTTTTTGAATAATAAAAACCTAATATCTTTTTATAAGTTAGTAGGTTACGAACGTATTTCGAAGGACAATACAGGCTCTGTTACAAGAAAAATAGTAGACATAAGGTTAAGGAAAGGTAATGAGGGTAAACCCCTATTTCATTTTCAAAACGCTTTAAATTTGCAGGCTAGCGACACGTTTTGTTCGAAAAACAAGCTCGCAGTCTGGGTGTAGAGAAACATTAAATTTTCAAAAATTCGTACGTGATATCACGAATAAAACTTGTGTTTCTTGATCCTACGCAATAAACTTTCAGTAATTTCTGAAACTTCTGGAAGGTAAAAATGAAAATGACGCCTTTAATTACATCTGCGGTTATGCACTTTGGCGAAATGGGAAGTCGTTGGGGTTTCAACAGAACAGTTGGGCAAATTCTTGCGCTTATTGTTTTAAACGAAGAGCCCATTTCGGCGCAGGAAATTGCAGATGCGCTCAACATATCCAGAGGCAATACCAGCATGGGTTTAAAAGAGCTTCAGTCATGGCGCTTAGTTAAACAGCATCTTGTTCCTGGTGAGAGAAAAGAGTTTTTTATTCCGGCTGGCGATATTTGGACATTGGCCAATAGAGTATTTGAAGAACGAAGAAAGCGCGAGATAGACCCAACCATGAGTCTACTGCGTGATTTGTTGCTTGACGCACCTGCCAATGAAAAAGAGGCAAATGCACAACATAAACTGAACGAAATTCACGATTTACTCGAATCAATTACGGCATGGTCTGAAGAGCTTCAAAATCTTGGGCCTGAAAAGTTAAACACGTTGATGAAGTTGGGTTCTGGCGTGGGCCGTATGCTTGAGCTTAAGGACAAGCTACTTCCGGGGAAAAACAGCGTTAACTAAGGGGGCCTTCTGTGGATGCATTCTTGCTGTCTCGTTTACAATTTGCGTTAAATATTAGTTTTCATATTTTGTTTCCAACCATCACCATGGCGATGGGCTGGTTTCTATTTTACTTTAAGCTGCGCTCAAATATTTCAGGTCACCCTGTGTGGATGCGTATGTATCGCTTTTGGGTACGTGTCTTTGCCCTAAGCTTCGCCTTGGGTGTAGTAAGCGGCGTCACCATGTCATTTCAGTTTGGTACTAACTGGCCTGGATTTATGGAGAAAGTAGGTAATGTGGCGGGGCCACTGTTAGGTTATGAGGTACTTACCGCCTTTTTCTTAGAAGCCACGTTTTTAGGCATCATGCTGTTTGGCATACGCCGTGTTCCGAACTGGCTGCATACGGCTTCAACCCTTATTGTTGCACTTGGCACCACTACTTCTGCGTTCTGGATATTAGCCTTAAATAGCTGGATGCAAACCCCACAGGGTTTTGAAGTGGTCGACGGCGTTGTGTATGCCACAAACTGGAAAGAAATTATCTTTAACCCATCTTTCCCTTACCGCTTTGTACATATGATGTTAGCGTCTGGACTGACGGCCAGCTTCCTGATAGCTGGGCTTTCGGCCTACCGCATGCTTAAAGGCGACGACAAGCTTGCGCCTAAGCTCGCGCTTAAAACCGCCACCTATACGGCGGCAGTGTTAATCCCGCTACAAATTTTTGCTGGCGACATGCATGGTTTAAATACGCTTGAACATCAGCCTCAGAAAGTAGCGGCGATGGAAGGACTTTGGGAAACCACTGAAGGTGCACCTTTGTTACTTTTTGCAATTCCTGACGAAGAAAGCAAAGAGAATCATTTTGAAATTCCCATTCCCTATGGCGCAAGTTTAATTCTTACTCACGAACTTAAGGGCGAGATTAAAGGGTTAAATGAGTTTGAAGGAGAGCATCCGCCCGTTGCTCCTGTTTTCTTCGGTTTTAGGGTTATGGTGGGTATGGGCATGTTGATGCTCGCTGTGTCATGGCTTGGCAGTCTTTATCTTATGCGTAACAAAGACTTCCCAATTTGGCTTAAACGCACGTTTGCAGGCATGGCGTTTAGCGGCTGGATTGCTACATTAGCAGGCTGGTACGTAACGGAAATAGGCCGTCAGCCCTATTTGGTAAGCGGTGTATTAAGAACCGCTGATGCCGTTACCCAATTGCCACCGGCGAATATTGCTCTGTCTTTCACGCTTTATCTTGTTATCTATACGGTGCTTCTAATCGCATACATGGGAACACTTATGTTGATGTGCAGAAGAGCCGTTGAAATTGAAGAGATAACGACGGAAGAGCGCGAAGTTGCCAAGGCAAAAATGCAACCTACTGACCCAGACCCAAGCACGGTTTAAGGAGAGCAAACATGTTTGAAAGTGTATCAGCAGAAATGCTCGGAAATATTTATGTGGGTTTACTTGGTCTATCTGTATTGCTGTACGCCATTTTAGATGGCTACGACTTGGGTGTGGGTGTACTTATCCCACCAAGAACAGAAACGTTTCGCGATGACATGATAGCCTCTATAGGGCCTTACTGGGATGCCAATGAGACGTGGCTTGTGCTCGCCATAGGACTACTGCTTATTGCTTTCCCTGAAGCCCATAGTGAGTTTTTACAAACCTTGTACTTGCCTGCAACCTTCATGTTATTAGGGCTTATTTTGCGCGGCGTAGCGTTCGATTTTCGCGCCAAGGTTGTGCAGGTGAAAAAACGTAAGTGGGACATGGTATTCAAATACGGTTCGCTTTTAACCACATTAGCTCAAGGGTATATGTTAGGTATATACGTGACGGGGCTTCGCACAGATATTTGGGCGCAAGGCTTTGCACTTCTCGCTGCATTTGGTGTTACGGCTGCTTATGCGTTTATTGGCTCGTGCTGGTTAATACTTAAAGGCGAAGGTGAGCTTCAACAAAAAGCGTATTACTGGGCCAGAAGAGGTTTAGGGGTACTGGCAGTAGGGATTGTCGCGGTAAGTATCGCAAACCTAACCTTACACGATGACGTGCGAGATTTATGGTTGTCTGCTCCTTGGGGCTATGTGCTTTTCGCTATTCCAGTAGCGTGTTTTGCGCTCTTAGCACTATGTGGTGTGTTGCTTAAAAAACTGCCTGATGCACAAGGGAAAGGCGAATGGCTTCCGTTCTTTATTGCCCTTCTAGTATTTTTACTTTGTTTCACCGCATTTGGCATAAGCTACTATCCGTTTATCATCCCTGGACAGATGACGGTGATGGATGCGCTTAGTGATGCAAGCTCTCTGCGCTTCTTGCTTGTTGGCGTAGTTATTGTAGTACCTATTATTTTGGCTTATACGGCCATGGTATATAAGATATTCTCCGGTAAATCAGAGAAGCTTTCTTACTACTAGCCTTCGTCGATGGGATCGCAGCAGATCCCAATTACTTGAAACAATAGTGAACATCATTGAAATTCAATGGTGTTCACTTTCTATTCAGCGCTATACTAAACGCTGTACATTGCGAGTTTCTTGCGGTTCCCGACGCCTTTCCTGTGCTTGGGGCATTTGCGGCGACCAGTATCCCCAATCCACGAACTCGATCTGAAAACCTGCGATCAAAATATGATCCTTTCCCTCGAACAATGTATACCAATGACTAGAGGATGTTTAGCTTTAGCTAGTCTACCCTTAAGGTGTGATCAAAATTTAAACGTTACTTACCGTTAAATATTTTGTTGACATCAAACTGTAATATTACTATATTTTATTTGGGGCAATCTTTAATAGAAGGAGCCAATACCATGGAAAATGTATTCCATTCGTTCTCACGGTTCTTCAAGCGCGCGCACCCCTACACAGTCGCTCACTATATCGGCCGTAAAAATGCGCAGCGTATCTTAGGATGTAAAATCAAAAAGAAATCCAAGATATTTGCCGACCAGCACGTTGAAGACCAAAATCATTAGTTTATATGGGGCCCGTCAAACCGGCCCCATTTTTTTAGCTCAATTTAAATCTATTAACGTTTTCCTGAAGGTTCTCAGCCAGGCTGAATAAGCTTTTCGCTTCACTATTCACATTGGTATTCGCGGCTTTTACTTGATCGCCCAGCATTTGAAAATCTAGTGCCCCTTCGCGTGCAACTTGCACCTGATCTTTAGCGTGTTGTACAAGAGCCGAAGCCTCATTGCTCACCTCAACTAACGATAAAACACTTTTGCGTCCGTCTTCCAACGTAATCACCAGCTCATTGGCAAGCCCCAATGCGTTGTGTGCCTTGTCTTTATTCGAAGTCATAGTTTGTACAGAATCACGAATTGACTGCACTATTTTTTCTAACATGGCATTAATTTCAACTGTCGATTGATGAGTTCTTGATGCTAGCGTACGCACTTCATCCGCCACCACCGCGAAACCTCTACCCGACTCTCCTGCTCTTGCCGCTTCTATTGCAGCATTAAGTGCCAATAAGTTAGTTTGATCAGCAATCTCAGCAATGGTTTTCACCACACTCGATACGTTTTTTCCATCGCTTTGCAGCTTATCTAACGTAGTAGCAGTTTTATCAATGTTCAGGGTTAAATCAGAGATGGCGCGCGCTGTGGTTTCCACATCCACCTTACCTTGCGCTATCTGGTGGGCACTACCTTTCGCTTGTTCCGCAGCTTTTATAGATAGAGTAAGACTTTGTTCCATTTCATCAGACAGATTATCCATGACTGACACTAGCTGCTTGATGTCTCCTTGAAAGCTTAGAATAGCGGTTGAAGAGTGTGATGTTGCACTGTTAAGTGTTTGTGATGAGTGGTTCAGGTCATTCACTGCATGTTGAAGGTCAGTCATTCCCTTGTGAAATACGGCTAGTAGACCTTGAACGCTATGCGTTATCGCGTGGAGTTCTTGTAAATTTTGAGTAGGTAGACGTGACTGTAAATTGCGTGTTTTTGCAATATCGTCAAGCCTCTTAGCCATCTCTTCGATAGGACTTGCGATATTCCGCTTAGCAAGTATGTAGCCCATTATGGATACAGCCAGTAGCAATATGATTAGGCTGTAGATAGTGAACTGGCTCACACTGAGTTCAGCAGAAATAGCCATGGTTCGAGAGTTCGCAGCACGCTCAACACCCGAGCGTACCCCAGTTAAAAGTACATTTAGTTCAGATGCTGCTTGGGTAATAACTTGAAGATTTTCCCGTGCAATATCCCAATCTATAGATGTTGCTGACATCGTTTGCTGTAAAGACGCAGCTGACGCAACCAGTACATCAAATTTTTCTTGAGCGGCATCGCTTCCCATATAGCTGAATTGGGAGAATTTGGCTTTGGTCTCGTCGACGAGCCGGTCTTTCTGTCCGTTATATTCGCGACTATTTATTGTGGTTCCGTATAAGGAATACGCGATAAGCACCAGCTCTTTACTTTGAGTTTGTATATCATCGATAGCGCTTAACGAGGGTAATGTTTCAGCCACGTAGGCTTCTACTAAGTTTTCGACATTGGCGTTGTTCTTTGTCAATACAATTGCCGCGATGAACGACACAATTACAACGAGAAGATAACCGAGCAAGATTCTTTGCTTGATGGTTTTAAACATATAACCCCCATATTATTTAGGGGCACGTCTATACTTGTCGCACGTCTCTGCACCCTTTTCTATTCGTGGTAGGACAAAATATATACTTCTCCTACAATTGAACAAAAATAGACCGCTACGGTTGCTTTTTTCTTTCAGATTTTTAATCGGGAAGTTATCGAATTTATGTTATTTGGTGTCTTCAACTGCAAGTTGCCTCATCTATCACCGAAGGTATTGAGAAAACCAACGCTAATTATGAGGGGTTAAATATGGTTAAGCGGTACCGAGGTTGTGTACTTAATCTGCTCCATTGCAAAGCTTGAAGTGACGTCGGAAAATTCTATACCGTTAACCAATCGCTTATAAAAATGATCAAAGCAATCCATATCGGTAACAAGGACTTTTAGTAGGTAATCGTATTCGCCAGACATACGATAACATTCAACAACTTCATCAAATGACGCGGCGTGCTTGGCGAAACTTGCCAGCCACTTTCCATCATGTCTGCCCGCTTTTACTTGCACGAAAACGGTCATGGCCAGTCCCAGGTGTTTTGCTTGCAACAGCGCTACTCGCCTAGAGATTATGCCCTTCTCTTCTAGCTTTTGAATACGCCGCCAGCAGGGCGTTACCGTAAGCCCAACTTGCTCAGCAATTTCTGCGACAGGCGTGTCAGCGTTATTCTGTAGCATGGCCAAAATGGCTTTATCTATTGTGTCTATACCGCTTATTTTTTCACTACGCATAGTGAGATGTTGCCCTTTATTTCCATGTTCTCAGTTTTTCAGCGAATTACGTCAGGCGCTTTACTTTTTCTGGAGGCTATTTAAAGCCACCAAGGCTGATTAAAGTCGACATTTTCTGGTGCAATTTCGTACTGAAAGGGAGGCGTGAATACATCCCAAAATGCATCCCGCAAGTCCTCGTCTATTATGCTAAGTTTACCTGCATCGCGATAGCGAGATAGCAGTGTGTTGTAAGCGTCAATCGGCATTTGCGGGTTAGACTGGCGAAAGATAACACGCCCTCCAAACTCTTCATACATCGCTTTTTCTGTTTGAAACTGTATAACCTGCTTGGCCGCTATCTCTTTAATGGGTTTCGTTGCCGTTTCACTTGAAACCTGACCTTCAAACTTTTCGATAAACTTGCTTACCAGTGTTTGATTAACCGTTATGCCTTTTTGTTTTGCATAGTCCTCTAAAACAAGCTCATAAATTCTGTTAGACGCATTTACACGGACCACATAATCAAGCATACCTGCGTAATTGTCTTTCGCTTGCTGCTTTAAGTTTTTACGTTCTTCTTCACTGGGCACGACGTCTGCCATACGGATTTCAGTATTAAGCACCATTGCTAAAACACCCTGCTCACCGACTTGTCCATTTGCCTGAGCAGCATAAGCAAGGTTTGAACTTAGAATAAGTAGCGCGGTGGCCAATGAAGATCGAATAGTTGATGTCATGCGTATTTAGCACTCCCTGTAGACGTATTTATCGCCGCGATTACGAACACTTTGAGTCTCGCTGAGTGGGTAATTAACTGTGCGGACTGGTATTACCCAAATGGGCGTTGTAATGAGTAAAGCATTAAACGCTATGACTACGCAATACCGTGGCGTACTGATATTAGGAATATGCTGCGAGCTTCAAATTTATTGGGGTGAACGAGTGCTTATGTGGTGTAGCCGAGAGAGGATGACGATAGCGACGTAGTAGACTAGCTATTGATGAAAGCGTTATTCGTTAAAAATGATATATACCAAAAGCGGTATGGACTAAAAGCTTTGTCGCGCGTTTAGCGTGAGTGTGGAAATGCAGACAATAGAAAGAAAAACGGCGGTCAAATGACCGCCGTTTTTGAATTCTTAGATAGCTTGCACGTTAGCAGCTTGAAGACCTTTTTGACCTTCTTCAACTTCAAATTCTACTCGCTGACCTTCTGGAAGCGTTTTGTAACCGTCAGAGATGATCGCACGGAAATGAACGAATACGTCCTTACCGCCGTTATCTTGAGTTAGAAAACCGTAACCTTTATCAGCGTTGAACCACTTAACTGTGCCTGTAACTTTAGACATGTCGTATAGACCTCAAATATCGTATTAAATTGCGCATAAGCGCGTGTAACTAAGTTCTTTAGAGTCTTTAAATTGGCGGAGTATTGGGTCTTACTTACGAATGGACAAACAACTTACAACAAATTACCGGGTAACTCGAGTGGTTTAACATATAGCAAATAATACAAAATCGCGTCTCTTTAAAGACTTTGGCTAAAAGCCAAAGCCACTATAACACTCTTCGGGACGATTAATATACAAATTAATTGATAAACTACGGATTTCATAAATATTTCACCGCAGCGTAACAAAAATTAATGCCCTTTCCGCCAGGCTAAATACCAGCAAATTGCGCCAATTACGCCTGTACTTGCTGGGAAATACCAAGATAAATCGTACATTGGCAGTATTGCTGTCATTAACACAAAGGTGGCGCCCACTACGCTTAAATGAGTGGTCTGAGTTGTTTTCTTTTGCTCTTGGAGCAGTGCCAAATGTGCCCTTTGTTGTTGCAATGGCAAGCGCTTCATTTGCTGTAAACTGTCGTACAGCAGGTCTGGCATTTCTGGTAGTTTTTCAGACCAGAAAGGTAAGTTGTCTTTCACCTTCCCCATCATGGCGGTAAAGCCAATCTGCTCTTTCATCCAGTTTTCAAGAAACGGCTTAGCGGTTTTCCAAAGGTCGAGCTGAGGATACAACTGACGGCCTAAGCCTTCGATATACAGCAGTGTTTTTTGCAGTAGTACAAGCTGTGGCTGCACCACCATATTGAAACGTCGTGCCGTATTAAATAGCTGCAGCAGCACGTTGCCAAAGGATATTTCAGCTAGTGGCTTTTGGAATATAGGTTCACATACCGTGCGGATGGCCATCTCGAATTCATCGATATTGGTATCCTGCGGTACCCAACCTGAGTCGGCATGAAGCTGCGCGACTTTGCGATAGTCGCGGTTGAAGAAGGCAATAAAGTTCTCAGCCAGATAGCGCTTGTCTTCACGGTTGAGCGTACCCACAATGCCAAAATCGATGGCGATATATTTGGGGTTTTCAGGGTGTTCGGTAGATACAAAGATATTGCCCGGGTGCATGTCTGCATGGAAAAAACTGTCGCGAAATACCTGAGTGAAGAATACTTCCACACCGCGCTCGGCCAATTTTTTCATATTGGTATTTTGGGTAAGTAATGCGTCTATATTTGAGATTGGAAGACCGTAAATACGCTCCATAACCAACACATTACTGCGGCAATAGTCACTGTAAATTTTAGGTACGTATAAGGCGTCTGAGCCTTCAAAGTTCCGCCCTAACTGAATACCGTTTGCAGATTCACGCAGTAAATCCAGCTCATCAACAATGGTCTTGCGGTATTCCACAACCACTTCGACAGGACGCAGTCGTTTGCCGTCAGGAAGCCAGCGTTGAAGCACGTTAGCCAAGCTAAATAACAGCTCCATGTCCGCCACAATGGTATCGCGAATATCTGGGCGCAACACCTTTACCACAACGTCTTCATTGTTATGCTTTAACTTTGCCGCATGAACTTGGGCGATAGAGGCAGACGCCAGTGGCGCTTTTTCAAATTCACTGAATAATTCGCTTAAATCAGAAAGCCCTAGCGCTTGCTTGATAATGTCTTGTGCAGCGTCAGATGAAAACGGCGGAACTTTGTCTTGCAAACGAGCAAGTTCGTTAGCAATGGCAGGAGGAAGCAAGTCTCGGCGGGTAGAGAGCATCTGGCCGAATTTAATAAAAACAGGCCCAAGGTTTTGTAGTGCAAGGGTAATACGCTCGCCGGCTGACTTGCCCTTGTGCTTGTTTCGCACCCAAAAAATGGTATGACGCATAGCCCGCGCGTACCAGGGTAACCACTTTGCTGGAATAAGTTCGTCTAAGCCGTGTTCCAACAATACCTTGTTAATTCGGTATAACCTAACAATACGCATTTATGAGCCTGTTTCTCTCAATCTTACTTAAATTTTTCTTCTAGGCGGCGCAGTCTCGCATCGGCACTTTCTGCTCGATCGCGAAGCGCATTAACTTCGTCACTAAAGTGCATAACCGCCAGCTTGTGTGCAGCAAGCTGCTTTTCTTCTACTACGGCGTTGCCCAATACCTTCGCCATGGAAGCTAGCACTGACATCGACTTCTCATGCACGGTTTTCACCGTTTTCACGGTCTGATGGGCAATAACATCGTTGGTCTTTTGTGCCAGCAACTCTTCAATGTCGATATCGAGCTGCTGAAACAAGGCACTGACCTGCTGAGCAACATTGAGCTCTCCTTCCAAAAAGAGGGCCTTTTGCTGAATAAGACGAGTCAACTGGCTGGTTTCTTTTAACTCTGGCAAGGTTTGTAGCGACGTTTTAATACAACAGTCTTTCGGCCCAAGGGACGCGACGGCGTCTTCAAACGAGCCTTGTTCGCTGAGTACGTCAATACGGTCAGAAAACGACAGCGTAATACCATAAGGAAGCGGCGAAATGAACGCGGTAAGCCTGGCGCCAGCAAGCGCTTTTAGCCTTACTTCGCTGTCTTCGTCTAAAGACAGCAACTTGTTTAAAACCGATTCAGCCGTTGCGGTAACCAGCGCAGAAGTAGGCATTAAAACTTATAACCTCTATGTAGCGCTACAATACCGCCAGTCAGGTTTTGGTAATCACATTGCTCAAAGCCAGCCTGCTCGAACATCCCCTTCAAGGTTTCTTGATCTGGGTGCATACGTATGCTTTCCGCAAGGTATTGGTAGCTTTCTGCATCGTTCGCCACTAACTGACCCATTTTTGGCAAAATGTGAAACGAATACATATCGTAAAGTTTGCTGAGCTGCTCTGACGTAGGCTTAGAAAATTCTAATACCAGTAAACGGCCGCCTGGTTTTAACACGCGAAAAATAGAATTAAGCGCGTTTTGCTTTTCCGTTACGTTGCGAAGGCCGAATGCCATGGTCACCACATCAAAATGGTTGTCGGGGAAAGGCAGTGCTTCCGCGTCAGCTTGCACATAATCGATGTTGCTTACCAAGCCGCGATCGCGAAGCTTATCACGGCCTACTTTCAGCATAGACAAGTTGATATCGGCAAGGGTTACGCGCCCTGTAGGACCTACCAAGCGAGAGAACTTAGCGGTTAGATCGCCAGTACCACCGGCAATATCCAATACTTTATTGCCAGCGCGAACACCGCTGCAGTCTATTGTGAAACGCTTCCATAAACGATGCACTCCCATCGACATAAGATCGTTCATTACGTCGTACTTTGCTGCAACAGAGTCAAAAACATTAGCAACTAAAGAGGCTTTTTGCCCTTTATCCACCTGTTTGAAACCAAAGTGCGTTGTATGCTCAGTAGCATTGTCGATTGCAGAGTCTGCTTGCGTAGCGGGAGTTTGATTGTCGCTCATGACAGTCCTGTAATTTGAATATTTTTATTAATGCCGAAGTGTATAGGATTGTGTGCTCAAGCAAAAGCTTTATGCCTGACTGTCTCCTGATGTAAATCAAGCCTTTGACCTTTACAAAAGCGGAGCCTGCAAGGCACAAGCTCGCTTGTTTAGAAGACTAGAGCAGCTTGCTCTACGCTACCTGATTGTTTGTGCCCCAACTATAGGCAACAATGGCACTGATCTCTTGCAAAGAACGGCCGCTTTCCTCATGCCATTGCGCAAATGCCGCATTGGCCGCCGACAGCGACTTTTTCGAGGTCAAGCCACCGTCGATAATTTCATTCTTTCGCAAGTAATCTTCCACGTCTCGAGAGAATAAAAACGTGTCTATGCCTAGTGCACGAAGCATGTAGGGGCCGGTGTTGCCACCTAATCGCGCACCGCGTTTTTTCAAAAACGCCCAAAGCTCAGTGATATTGTCTTTTTCAAAGCCTGCTACGAACTTACCAAAGCTACCGTGCTCCAGGGCTACGTCTTTGATCATCATGGCATTGTCACGCACTGTCATCACTTTTTTATAGTTGCGAACAATGCGCTTATCTGACGCTTTTTGCTCTAGCATTTCATCGGGCATCAACAACACTTTATCAATGTCGAACCCGAAAAATACGGTTTCAAAGTCGGGCCATTTTTGCTCGATAACTCGCCACACGAAGCCTGACTGGAACACTTTTTTGGTCATCGCCGCTAAAAAGCGGTCGTCAGGAATTGCTTCAATTTGCGCTTTAGAAAGTGGCGCTTGGAGCATGGATTCAAGCACCCTTTCACCGCCTTTGCGCTCGCACGCTCGGCGGTAGATAGATTGAAAAGACTCTAACTTAGACTCTTTCATGTGTGCCTAGCCTTTAATACCGCTGTGACGAAGCAAAGCGTCAACTTGGGGCTCGCGCCCTCTAAAAGCAACAAACAAGTCCATAGGAGGCTTACTGCCGCCCATTTCTAAAATGTTTTCTAAGAACGCCTTGCCCGTATCGCGGTTAAAAATGCCATCCTCTTCAAACTTGCTGTACGCGTCGGCAGAAAGCACCTCGGCCCACTTATAGCTGTAATAGCCCGCTGCGTATCCACCAGCAAATATGTGACCAAAGCCGTTTTGGAAACGGTTAAACGATGGAGGAATGACCACGGCCACTTCTTCACGCACTTTATCCAATGTGCCCTGTACGTCTACCTCACTGCCCTTTTCGCTATGCAGTAAGAAGTCGAAAAGACTGAATTCAAGCTGGCGTACCATCTGCATCGCTGACTGGTAATCCCGTGCAGCAAGCATACGCTCCAATAAATCAGCAGGAAGCGGTTCGCCAGTTTCATAGTGACCAGAGATAAAGTTAAGCGCGTCTTCTTCCCAGCACCAGTTTTCTAAAAACTGACTTGGCAGTTCAACCGCATCCCATGGCACACCGTTAATACCAGATACACCGGCTACGCGCATTTTAGTAAGCATGTGATGGATCCCATGACCAAACTCATGGAACATGGTCACCACTTCATCGTGGGTAAATAGCGCTGGCTTATCCCCTACAGGTGCGTTGAAATTACAGGTAAGGTACGCAACGGGTAGCTGCAATTCGCCATTCATTTTTTCACGACGTACGCGACATTCATCCATCCACGCGCCGCCACGCTTTTTAGCTCGTGCGTACAAGTCTAGGTAAAAGCTGCCGCGCATCACATCGGCATCGTCAGTAATGGTGAAGTAACGTACATCATTATGCCACGTATCGATGCCAGGCTGCTCAATAATTTTTAAGCCGTACAGGCGATGTACAACTTCGAATAAACCAGACAGCACTTTATCTTCGGGGAAATAAGGCCGAAGCATTTCATCAGAAATCGTGTACTTTTCCTGTTTCAGTTTCTCGCTGTAATACGGTAAATCCCATGCCGCTAGCTCGTTGACACCATGCTTGTCTTTCGCGTACGCTCGTACTTCTTCAAGCTCTTTCTCTGCCTGAGGCTTAGACTTAGCCGCCAAATCACGCAAGAAACCGATGACCTGATCGGTAGAATCCGCCATTTTAGTCGCTAGTGAACGCTCTGCATAACTTGAAAAACCTAACAATTCAGCCAGTTCAGTACGCAGCGTTAAGGTTTCTTTGATTATATCGGTGTTATCCCACTTACCCGCATTAGGGCCTTGATCAGACGCTTTTGTTGCATAGGCGCGATACATTTCTTCGCGAAGCTCGCGATTATCGGCGTAAAGCATGACTGGCAAATAAGACGGAATGTCTAACGTAAACAACCAGCCTTGTAAGTCTTTTTGGTGCGCAGCTTGCGCCGCTGCTTCAAGGGCTGACTCTGGCATACCGGCAAGTTCAGCTTCATCGGTAATGTGTTTAGTCCAGCCCATAGTGGCGTCCATCACATTATTGGAAAAGGTTGACGATAGCTCGCTAAGCTTTGCCTGGATCTCTGCAAAACGCTTCTTTTGCTCTGCGGGAAGCGCTACGCCTGACAATGTGAAATCGCGAACGGCGTTTTCAATCACTTTCTGCTGCTCTTCGCTTAAGGTCGCAAATTCGTCAGACGCTTTAAGGGAAGCGTAAGCATTGTAAAGGCCTTCGTGCTGGCCTACCCAAGTTCCGTATTCAGATAATAATGGTAAACACGCATCGTGGGCTTCACGCAATTCATCGCTGCTCACCACGCTATTCATATGAGAAACGGGTGAAAATATTTTACTTAAACGATCATCGGCCTCTTCAAGGCGCAGCACTAAATTCTGATAAGAGTAATCTTTCGACGCCACGACCTCATCTATTTCGCTTTTGCACGCCGCAATGGCTTTTTCAATTGCAGGCTTAATAGAGGCAGGTTCAATAGCAGAAAAAATTGGTAGACCATCTACCATTTCAATTGCAGGGGTTGTCATAATCTTTTTCACTCTTAACACGTTGATAGAATAATGATGGGGCTTCGCTGATTAAAAGCAAGCTATTGTTTTAGCCACTGTTGACCTATTTTGAACTTACTAGCCGTTAACGTGCATGGATCATGATTATTGCCTATATTTACGAATTCAATGAATGCCGCTGCACCGTTTTTCTTAATGCCCCTCATAAAAACTGAACAACACAGCCGCCTCCGCCAAGCGCTGTCACAAATGTCACATTTCATCCTTTTGTCTACTTTGTCCCTTCGCTGTTCAGCGTCTATAATTTCGATTAATAAATCTACAAGGCATAGATATGAAAACGTTGACCTCAGGCGAAATAGCCTCGTATTGCGATGTAAATCTGCGCACCGTAATTCGATGGATCGAAAGCGGTAAGCTGAAAGGCTTCAAACTTCCTGGGCGTGGAAACAACAGAGTATTAGTAGAAGATTTTGTCGCCTTTCTTGAACGACACGACATGCCAATTCCCGATTCATTGAAAGGCATTGCCACGCCCTCAATATTAATTGTTGACGATGAAATGCCAGTTGCCAAGTCTATTCAGCGCGTGGCCAGACGGGCGGGTTATGAGTCGTATATCGCTACAGGCGGCTTCCAAGCGGGGATTATGCTAAGCCAATACGAGCCCAAAGTAATGACCCTCGATTTAAGTATGCCAGGCATGGACGGTTACAGCGTTATCGAATTCACGCGAGATCAGAGTAAATATAAAGATCTCAAAATTGTGGTCATATCGGCACTCGATGAAATTAGCTTGGAGCGCGCGCTTGAGATAGGGGCTGATGCCACCTTACAAAAGCCGTTCTCAAATCATGACTTAACAATGGTCCTTGAGCAGTTTATGTCGATGTAAATCGATTTGAAGGGAGTGACATTATGGCCTGGTTATCGCGATTGGCTCTTTTAAGTTTGCTTGCTGGTGTTTGCGCATTACCGACAAATGCTAAACCCCTTACTTTTGCTGTTGTACCTCAGCAGTCTGCCAAGAAAATGGCTGAAACATGGCAACCCTTAATCGACTATGTGAGCAATTACACCGGTTTTAAGATTGATTTTAAAACTGCAAAAGACATTCCCACCTTCGAGGCTAATCTCGCCGACGGCAAATATAATATTGCCTACATGAACCCCTACCACTTTGTGGTCTTTAATGAATCTGCGGGATACCGCGCGCTTGCGCGCCAACGCGATAAAGAAATTCGCGGCTTACTTGTTGTACATAAAGACAGCCCCATACGCTCTCTGGATGACTTAAGCGGTACTGAAGTAGCCTTCCCAGCGCCAGCTGCGTTTGCTGCCACAATTATCACAAGCGCTCACTTGCGGATGAAAAGCATTGCTTTTGTACCGCGCTACGTCAATTCTCATGACTCTGTGTACCTCGCAGTACAACGGGGCTTTTTCAATGCTGGGGGTGGCATTGTCCGTACGCTTAACAGTTCACCTGACGACGTTAAACAAGAATTACGTGTCCTTTGGAAGAGCAAAGGTTATACGCCTCATGCTATCGCAACCCATCCAAATATGGCACTCGCTGACAGACAAGCTATTCTTAATGCATTACTTGCTTTGTCGAATGACACAAGTAAGTCTTGGATTTTAAAAGGTATTGGATTTAACGGCTTTATAGCGTCAAACGACAGTGATTGGGACGACGTGAGAGCATTGGGAATAGCGTCGCTATCGAGGCCGCATTTATGAGTAGACTCGTATGAAACTGTCGTTGCGTATAAAAACAATAACAGGCATCGCATCAATAGCAGCGCTTTTGCTGCTAGTGCTCATTGTGACGGTGTTTCAGCTACTTAATGACCTTGTCGACAGTAATATAAAGAAGTCAGCCGACACCACAGTTGCCCTTTTTGTTTCGACGACAAAAAATGCCTTTTTAAGTTACGACCTTGCAGCTCTAGATGCCGACGTCTCAGAAATTCTTACCAACCCCAATATTGCTTACGTCAAAGTTAAAGACAAATTAGGCAGAGTTTTCGTAGAAAAGGGTAACACCAACGCACTAAACCGCCCTTTTACTGCCGACATAAGTGTTTCAGACGCTGATGATGGTATTTACGACACCCGAGCCCCCATCATGGTGAACAGGACTTTGTACGGCTATGTAGAGATTGGGCTTAACATTGCTTCAGTAACTGAATCAGTATCGAGGGTGAGAAACTGGACAGTTACACTGGCTTTTCTAGAATTTATTTTGGTCGGATTGTGCTCTTACTTACTTGGTTCTTACCTGATGTCACAACTTCATCAATTACACGAAGGCGCTAAACGTTTAGGTGATGCAGTAAAAAACAACAGCTATCAAGATGTTTTTGTTCCCGTGCGCGGCACTGATGAGTTAAGCGAACTGGCAGAGGCATTTAATCAACTGGTTGAGCGTTTAAAAGAAGAACATGCGCAGCGTCAATACGCGCAAGATGAGCTTAAAGAGCTTAACACGCTACTTGAAGAAAAGGTTCAGGATAGAACCGCATTGCTGCATCAGAAAAACTATCAACTCCAAGAGGCCAATAAAGATCTAAAAGAGACCCAGGTACAACTACTTCAAGCTGAGAAAATGGCGTCAGTTGGCCAGCTAGCAGCGGGGGTCGCCCATGAAATTAACAATCCTGTCGGTTTTGTCAGCAGCAACATATCCACCTTAAGCGAGTACGTTGCTACCTACCAAATGATATTCTCACAAATTAACGCGGTGCTTAATGAGCAAGACGAGGGTAAGCGTGCTTCTGCCTTATCAGAACTAGAAAAAATGTTAGCTAATCAAGATATGGCGTTTATCAATGAAGATATCACCGACCTTCTCAGCGATTCGAGAGACGGTTTAAGTCGGGTTGCTGAAATTGTAAAAGGGTTAAAGCTATTCTCTCGTGTAGACAGTGACCACATGCAGCAGCACAACATTAATGATTGTGTACGCACTACCCTTGCCATGGTGAACAACCAATTAAAGTATATTTGTACTGTTGAAACGCATTTGGGCAAAGTCCCTGACGTTGCCATGAATGTAGGCAAGGTTTCTCAAGTTGTTACCAACTTACTCATTAACGCGGGGCAGGCGATAGAGAGCACGGGTAAGAACGGTAAGGTAACTATTACCACCTGTACTGCGGGCAAGTTTGTCGAGCTTCGTGTAGAAGACACTGGCTGCGGTATTCCATCAAGTCATTTAGACAAACTCTTCAATCCATTTTTTACAACTAAACCTGAAGGGCAAGGCACTGGCTTAGGTCTTTCAATTTCGTTTGGCATTGCTCAAGAGCATGGCGGCACGCTCTCAGCCACCAGCAAAGAGGGAGAAGGAAGCATATTTACGTTAGCGCTCCCCCTTGTTTCACACTCAGACAAAACATTAGAGAGCGAAGGATGAAGCAACTAATAGTGTTATCAAGCAGCATTGCGTGTAATAGTTGTAACGTCGCTTATAAGGATAATAATTTATGACAGAGCCTACTACAGAACAAGCCACGACCTACACGGTTCTATTTGTCGACGACGAGCCGAATATCCTTCGCGCTATTAAGCGTGCGCTGTTCACTATGGACATCACCTTACTGCTTGCTGATAGTGGTGCCAAAGCGTTAGATCTAATGAGTAAACACGATGTTCATGTAGTTATTTCTGACATGAAAATGCCGCAGATGTCAGGTGCGGAATTACTCGAACAGGTCGCTATCAATTATCCCGAGACTTTTAGAGTTGTGCTCACTGGCTATGCCGACATTGAGTCAACAATTAAAGCTGTAAACCAAGGCAAGATACACCGTTACCTGCAAAAGCCATGGGACAACCAAGAGCTTATCGCTGTTGTAGAAGAAGGCTTAGAGCGAGTTAAGTTAAAGGCGGAAAACCTTCGTCTACAAAAACTAACACGACTGCAAAATAAAAAGCTACGCGACGTAAATGCCTCACTAGAACAAGTGGTTCAAAAGCGCACGCGCCAAATAAAAGCGGCGCTAAATAAAATCGAAAAACACAACCTTGCAATGGAGCAGGTGCTGTTCAACGTGATAAGCATTAACCCTGACATTAATGGTAAGTTTGCCATTGAGGTTAGCGAGTTGGCATCAAAGCTGGCGCGTATTGCTCGGTTAGAGAAAGAAGAAATCAAACAGGTGCGTTATGCTGGCCTTATCTGCGAGCTTGGGTTACTTGGGCTTGAAAGCGAAGATTTTAAGGCGCCATTTTCAAAGCTTAAATATCAACAGCAGCAAAACTATCTATCGCAAACCAAGCAGGCTGCGTTAATACTTGCTCCGGCTCACGAACTACATCAAGTTTCTGACATTATTGAATTTCAGTTCGAGCACTATAATGGCTCAGGCTTGTATAACAAAGTTGCAAAAGAAATACCTGCTGGCGCGCGTATCTTGGCCATAGCCCGAGATTACTGGCGCTTAGTAACTGGCAGAATGAGCGGCATCGAAATGAGCCCTCGCGATGCCAAACTAGAAATGAAAAAGCACAGAAACACCCGCTATGACGGTGAATTTTTGGACCTGTTGCTCGAAGCAGAAGATGTAACGACATCTAAACTGCTTTCTACATCATTGAAAGCCTCGCAGCTCAAAGCAGGCATGGTACTAGCCCAAAATTTGTATAACGATAGTCACATCCTTATCCTTCCCGAGGGACATGTGTTTAGTGATGCCACCATTCAAAAACTCGTACACTTTGAAGAAGAACGTGGAAAAGCGTTTAGTATTCAAATAGAACCAGAAGAGCTTTCTGCTACTATAAGTGAATAAGCTTTAAAGATTACGTGCTGAAAGCAGGATGAGCGATGCATGAATATGCTTCGCTTTGTCTTAGCCTTTTAATTAGGCTGCACTGTCCCCATTGATAAACTAAATGCAATTCCCTAAAGCAAATCTCGGTCTTTTGATTACTCTTTATGACAAGACCGATAGAGAATGATTTGCTGTGCGAACCTACCGAAGGCATTTATGCTTATCGTTTACGTTCGCCTAACCGACAAAGAAGGCTTTTTGAATGACACATTTTGATTATATATGTATTGGCGGTGGCAGCGGTGGTATCGCATCTGCAAACCGTGCAGCTAAACATGGAAAGAAGGCCGCCATCATTGAAGCGAAAGATATTGGCGGTACTTGCGTGAACGTTGGCTGCGTGCCTAAAAAAGCCATGTGGTACGGAGCACAGGTGGCTGAAGCGATACATCGCTATGCACCTGAATACGGGTTCGATTTGTCGGTAAATCACTTTAGCTGGGACAGCCTAATTGCCAGCCGCCAGGCTTATATTGAGCGTATTCATGCTTCTTACGACCGCGCTCTTACCGCAAATGACGTTACCTTAATTCGCGGTTTCGCGAAGTTTATCGATAACAACACAGTAGAAGTCAACGGCGAAAAGTACACGGCTGATCATATTACGATTGCTGTAGGCGGCCGCCCAATCATCCCAGATATTGAAGGTGCTGAGTACGGTATTGATTCTGATGGTTTCTTTGCCTTAAAAGAGCAGCCGAAGCGCGCTGTCGTGGTTGGCGCAGGCTACATTGGAGTGGAATTAGCCGGCGTACTACACGCTCTTGGCACAGAATCGCATCTGGTAGTTCGCAAACACGCTCCGCTTAGAAATTTCGACCCTATTATTCACGAAACCTTAGTGGATATGATCCACGCTGAAGGTTGCAAATTGCACGACCATGCTAGCGTAGAGAAAGTGGAAAAAGCTGAAGATGGCGAGCTATCAGTACACTTAACCAATGGCGAAGTGTTAAAAGCTGACTGCTTGATTTGGGCGATTGGCCGTAAACCCTCTACCGACAAAATTGATATTGAAAATACCGACGTTGAACTGAACGACAACGGCACGGTTAAGGTAGACAAATATCAAAACACCACGGCGAAGAATATCTACGCGGTTGGTGATATTACCGGTGAAGCAGAGCTTACTCCGGTGGCAGTTAAAGCGGGTCGCTTGCTAAGCGAACGCTTATTCAACGGCCAAAAAGACGCTCACATGGATTACTCGCTTATTCCAACCGTTGTGTTTAGTCATCCACCCATTGGCACTATTGGCCTAACAGAGCCAGAAGCTATTGAAGAATACGGTGAAGACAACGTTAAAGTGTACACCTCTAGCTTTGCTTCTATGTACACCGCGGTAACCCGCCATCGTCAAATGACAAAGATGAAGCTTGTATGTACGGGTAAAGACGAAAAAGTGGTAGGCCTTCACGGTATTGGGCACGGCATGGATGAAATTCTGCAAGGCTTCGCCGTTGCCATAAAAATGGGGGCGACTAAAGCTGACTTTGATGCGTGTGTAGCTATTCACCCTACCAGTGCAGAAGAGTTTGTTACGATGACCTAGAGAGACGCGCTCAATTGAGCGCTTTCTCACAAAAGCCGGCATTAGCTTATTAGTTAATGCCGGCTTTTTTTATGTGTTTAACTTACTTTTTCTAGATCAACGGGCACGCCATTTAGCACCGCATTTCCCGATAATTCGTCTACCTGTAAATCGTCAGTAAGAATATTGGTGTTTACCCCAGGATGCTGACTTGCCACAGACAACTTTATGCCTTTTTTGTTGTGCCCCCATCCATGGGGAATAGATACCACGCCGGGCATAATTGCATCTGTGATTTCAGCCTCTATGGTTAGCCGGCCAACCCGCGATTTCACACTTACCTCATCGCCATCTGTAATGCCATATTTAGCCCCGTCATCAGGGTGAAGCTGCAGCGTACAGCGGTTATTACCTTTCACCATACGAGGGCTGTTATGCAGCCACGAATTATTGGTTTTAATATGCCGGCGCCCTATCAAAACGACGGACTGATTTTGCGGCGTACCATGGTTCGCTTTTCCAAAGAAATGCGTGTTAACCCTGTCTAAGTCAGCCATGAAATAATCAAAGTCTAAGTGAATCTTCTTATCTTCATGGAACAAGGCATGAGGCAAAGACGGCTGTAGCGGCCCCAAGTCGATACCGTGTGGGTGTGCTTTAAGCGTATCAATCGACAACCCGCCTTCCGGAATAGCGGTTAGAGTTTCGCTTAAGTTAGCGTCAGTGCATTCTTTTTTACTTGCTGCTCGACCATAAAGACCTGCTTGCAACAAATCGTCGACCACACCTTTAGGCTGCTTGTCCCAAAGCGCAGCATAGTGTGCGGTGCTTTTTCCATTTAGCGCATCGAGCCTTTCGGCTAACGAAAGATATATTTGCCAGTCGCTAAGCTGGTCTTCGTCAATGTCCACCACCGCTTCCGAATACTTAGCGAAATTTCGCACGGCAAAGTTGTGAAAAACAATGTCGTAGTGGTCGCGTTCTAGCGCGGTTACCGGAGGAAGGATCACATCTGCATGTCGGGAGGTTTCGGTAACGTAAAAATCCACCGCAACCATAAAATCGAGTTGAGAAAATGCTTTATCAAGCTGTTCTGCATTTGGCGTAGTGACCACGGGATTACCTGCACCAATTACCATGGCCTTAATTTGTCCTTCTCCCGGGGTTAAGATTTCCTCGGCTAAACACGCTACCGGATACTCACCAGCAAACGCCGGAAGCCCTCTTACGCGAGAAGAAAATCCGCCCATGCTGCCCTTGCCTGATACAGGTAATACGTCAGCGGCTGGCTGAGTAAACATCATGCCACCCCGCTTATCAAGGTTTCCGGTGAGCATATTAAACAGCATGATTAGATACTGAGTGAGCGTACCAAACGCTTGTACGCTAGCCCCCATCCTTCCATAACAAACTGCAGACTCAGCATTGCAGAAGTCCAAAACAAGCTGAGTGATTTGTGAAGCTGTAATACCGGTAAGCTCGCTCACCTTTTGTGGTGAATAATCGCGAACGTATTTTTCGACCGCTTTTATATCCTCGGCATAAGGTAAAATTTCATCCGCCTTGTATAACTGCTTTTCAAACAATACATGCAGCATAGCTAGCAGTAACAGCGCGTCACTGCCTGGACGAATAAAGTGATGTTCACAGCTGATATCGGCAGTTTCGCTGCGTTTAGGGTCGATAACGACGACCTTCCCTCCACGTTTTTGAATGCCCTTTAAACGCTTTTTCACGTTTGGCACGGTCATAATGCTGCCATTAGAGGCCAGCGGATTCCCGCCGATGATCATAAAGTGCTGCGTGTGATCAATGTCAGGAATGGGAATTTGGGAGATATGACCAAAAAGTCGTCGACTAACAATATGATGGGGCAACTGGTCAACTGAGGTAGCGGAATAGCGGTTGTGCGACTTGAGGGCACGATAGAAATACGGTCCGAATAATATTGAGCCCATATTGTGCGCATTAGGATTTCCTAAATACACACCTACCGCATTATTGCCGTGTGCCTGCTGGATGTGGTGTAATTTGCTTGCGACCAAATCAAAGGCTTCATCCCACCCTATCTCTTCCCAGGTGCAGTCTTCCCATGCACTGTCTTCCGATGCACTCGCCTCGCCGTCAATTCGTACCCTTTTTACCGGGCGCTTCAAGCGGTCAGGATCGTCGTACAAGTCTTTTAACGCACTCGCTTTCGGGCAGATATGACCTTGGCTAAATGGGTTTTCTTTATCCCCTTTTATTGACAGTATTTGACGGCCTTTCGTCGCTACCTCAATACCACACATTGCTTCACAAAGCGTACAAGTAGAATAATGCAATTGTTGTTCAGCGTTGCTCACGGTAATTCCTACACAATTCATTGTTAATGAGTTGTTACGAAATTAGCGATTATTGCTGTAATAGACAAGCATCACTGAAAGTGATGATAAAGAGAAGGCACCTCGTCACAATTAGACGAGGTGCTATTGGTTAGAAAGAGTAAGTCACACCAAGGGTTGCTGTGGTGCCTAATCCTTTAATATTGTAGCCACCGTAGGTATACGACTGAGCGCGCGCAGGATAGTAGTCGCTGTTAAACAGGTTTTCGACACCCATAAACGCGTTCCAGTTTTCAGCGAACTGGTACTGTCCACTTAGGTTAACAATATTATAGCTCGATATAGGTCCTTGATCGCCCACATAGTCGCCGTCAGCATTTGGCGAGAAGCGTTTACGATCACCCACATACAGATAGCTAACTGTTAGCGATAAAGTGTCTGATGGCTTCCAGTTTACGTTTGCCGTTGCTTTGGGTGGACTAATTTGGCGAGAGCCAAGGTACACATCAGCTTCGGTATTTTTCCCTTCAACGTAACTATATGTGGCTATCACGTTGAGCGTTTCAGAGATTCGATAGTCTACTAAGCCTTCATAACCCCAAATTTCCTGCGGTGCGCGAACAGGCTCATACACACCTGTCACCTCGTTGAAACTATTGGTCGTACCGAGTTCAGATGTACTTCTGTAAGCCGCAACTTCAAGGCGTACTTGGTCGAAAAGAGAGGTGAAGCCCACTTCGTAGTTATCGATGATAGAAGCCTCCGTTTGAATAAGACCAATATCATCTACCGTTGCAGCGCGCAGTAGACGGCCAATGTCAGCGATGTCTGAACCCTGCGAGTAATTGAAAAACGGGCTAAAGCTGTCGCTCCAGTTATACTTTATCGCAATGTTATAAGTGGTTGCGTCGTAATCTATGGTGTCCCCCTTAACTTGAAGAGGAACAGAGCATTGAGTTTCAGAGCGACACAGCTTCAGTGTTTCGTAGTCATCAACCGATAAATCGATACTTTCCCTTCTCACACCTGCCTTTACAATAAGGTCGTCGTGAATTACCCACTTTGTTTGTAAAAAGCCAGCTAAGCTGTCCATTTCCATTTCAGGAACCCACACGCGCCCATCAACCAGCGGTTGTGAGGTAGTGTCTTTTAGCGCGTCGATACCATAGATAAACGTGGCTTCTACGCCATCGAAATCAATGGCAGTATTAAACGTCGCGCGAGCGCCGCGCTTTTCAGAGCGAATAATAGACTGGCCGCCGTCGTAGCCTTCATCGGGGTTAGCTAAGTTAGGCGAAAAGAAGAATACGTTCTCAATATCTTGCGAGTACACATCAAGCGTCATTTCACTGTTTGCAAAGATATTGCTGTCTGTGTATTTCAGGGTGATGTTCTCATTTCCGTCAGGCCCCTGAGGTTTCCCGCGTTTTTGCAACGCTTCAGGTACGTGAATAGCGTAGGTTTTCACGCCTTCGTTGATGTCTCCGGGAACATCTCCCAAATCAGTTTTTTGTTGAGAGCTAAAGTAGTTGTAGCTAAATTGAAGACGCTTTTCTTGGTCGAAGTCGTAACCTAATTTGGTAAAGTAGTTCTGTGTTTCAGCGTCTGACAGGCCGTACTGCAAACCTAAGATGTCGCCTTCTGCATCGCGCTGAACGCCGTTTTCCTCGTAACTGGCGGTAACAAGGTAATCGAAATTCTCCACCTTGCCGTTAATCGCAGCTGAAATACGCGCACCGGCTGACTCTTCAAGCTTCACTGCGCTAAAACGTGAAGACAAACTCACTTGGCCCTCATGCGTGTCTTGCGCTGTTGCTTGTTTGGTAATGTAGTTGATAATACCGCCTGACGCTCCATTGCCATAAACAGACGTAGCGCCCTTAATTACCTCAATTCTAGCAAGCGCGCTAGGGTCAATCGTTTTCACACCTAACGAGCCATTTCTAAGCGGCGTGGACTGAGGCACACCGTCAATCATCACAAGCGGAGCTCGTCCGCGCAAAGACTGGCCAGTATTGCTCGAACTACCTGTATCTGGAGCTAAGCCCGGCACCATCTGCGCTAACAAGCTCTGTAACTCGGGATTTACCTTTAGGTGATCTTCAATCTGCTTTCTTGAAATAACGGTGATTGACGCTGGTACTTCATCAATACTTTCAATAACACGGCTTCCAGAAACGATAATACGTTCCATATCCTTTTGGGCATCATTAGCAAAAGAAGGCGCACTAACGGCTAAGGCAATGAGCGTAAGCGATGGTCTAAACATGAAAACTCTTTTAAGAAAATAAGGTTACGAAAGGCGCGTTATACTAAAGGTGTAGAAGAGCAATGTAAAGATAATGAAAATTATTCTCATTATCTTGGGTAATTTTAATAATAAGTGTTAAGTAATGAAATCTAGATAAGATGAATTTGAAGCACTTCGCTCAGCCATAAAAGCGCGTCATTTGTAATGGCGTTTATACCAAAAGTAAAATCCTGTTATCGTAAAAAACGCAGGGAGTAATGCGATTAATAACCAGATAAATTCAAGCAATGGGCCCGCGAAATCACCAATGTGAAACTTGTATTTGAAGTTCCAAACCTGCGTCGCTACGTTCGCTTTTGATGCATCGTAATAACCCGTTATTTCTCCATTTTGAGGGTTTGTCCAAACCCAGCTGTAGGCGTGAGACTCGCCGGGGTTTTGCATTCTGAAACCTATGTGTTCGCCTGAATTTTTTGGGAAATAAATGCGAAATAGTGACGCATTGGGAAACACCGCTATGGCGTTTTGATAAGATGTATCGATAGCCACTGAAGCACTACTAGCATCGTGGGATAACGGTTCAGGTACTGGCCTTTTCTCAACTTTTGAAAAAGTAACGGTTTCCACCACCTGCTGCGTAGCGCTTTTCCAATTAAACGCCATGCCACTAAAAGCGATGAGTATTAGTGGTATAGCCAAATAAACGCCCAGCACTGTATGAAGTTGATACATGAGAATTCGAAACTTGGCGCGGCGTTTAATCGCAAGGCGTTTTATTCTATTTTTTGGCTTTACCCAAAGGTAAAAACCCACAATTACTTCAAGAAGTAGAACTAAGGCACTAACAGACACCCAATTTCTAAGTGGCCTTTCGTTGTCACCATCTTGATACAACAGCCATCGATGGATAGCCATGGTGAACCCATAAAACGTGCTGTAATAATCGTATCTATGAAGTATTTCGGCAGAGTTGGGGTTTACGCTTACGTATTCGCCATTGTTGAGCTTCCCTTGCCAAGCGAGTTCAGGGTCTGACTCGGGCATTAAAAGCTCGACTTTCTGACCCGTCTCGTCTTCCAGCGCATTCACTATGTAAGAAAGGGGTAAGGGCGATTCGTGAGATTCTATGGTCCACTTCTCTGGTTGGACAAAGGTTTGGATATCTTTTGCATAAATTAGCAATGCACCGGTGATGCTAAGGCAAATAATAAATAACCCACATACCAGCGCTAATAGAAGGTGCAGTCGTCGTACCCAAAGTTTCAAAACAGCGCTCACAAATTGCGAAATAAACGCGAATAGTAACGATTCTCGAAAATTGGTCAATGAAAGTTAAACGCTAAAATCGTGCTTACAATCGCATAAGCTAAATGAATCTATCCTACTTTGCAGTAAGATTAACCTTAGTTTTACAATTCAAGAGTACGTATCTTCATGTTAAGTCATGTACTCTGATGTAGACAGAAAATAAATAACAAGCGGTTGGAAACACAATTATGATAACGACAAAGAAAAGTTTACTGGCCATCACGCTAGTAAGCGCCCTGGGCTTGGGCGTCGCACCTACTTTATACGCCCAAAACGACAGTGAAGAAAAAACAGAATCCGAGCTTGAAACGTGGGAAGTCAGCAACCCACCTTATGCGTTAAACGAAGTCACTATCAAAACAAACGAAACCACGTGGTCTAGCTTAGACGTTGCACCAAACGGCGAGTTTATGGTTTTTGACATGCTGGGCGACTTGTACAAAGTGAGCATGAGTGGTGGCGATGCGACCCCGCTGACCCAAGACTTCGCATGGAATATTCACCCTTCAATTTCTCCAGACGGTAAACAGATCGCATTTATCTCGGATAAAGATGGGTTAAGTAACGTATGGGTTATGGACATTGACGGCAGTAATCTTCGTCAGGTAACCAAAGAGAAAAGCAATCTTATCCACTCTCCTAAATGGAGCCCAGACGGCGAATACCTAGTGGTAACCAAAGGCATCATGTCTAGCCGTAGTATTCCTGCGGGCGAGATTTGGATGTACCACAAATCAGGTGGTGACGGCCTACAAATTAAAGCTCGTAACAGCGGAAAGCGCGACCAACAAAACATTGCTGACCCTGTATTCTCTCATGACGGCAAGTATATTTACTTTACCGAAAATACGGTTCCGGGCGCCCGCTTTGAATATAACCGCGACCCGTTAGAAGGCATTTTTGCTATCACTCGTTACGACCGCGAAACCGGCGAAGAGAGCCGCTATATTAGCGGTACGGGCGGCGCAGTGGTTCCTACGCCTTCACCTGACGGTAAATACATCGCTTTTGTGCGTCGCGTAAAAGATAGAACCGCGCTTTTCATTAAAGACATCAAGACAGGTGTAGAAACACCACTGACGTTAGAACTAGAGCGAGATATGCAGGAAGGCTTTGGTTCGGAAGGTTACTTTGCCTACTTCGACTGGATGCCAGACAGCAGCGAAATCGTATATTGGACAGGCGGTAAGTTCCACACTATCAACGTGAAAGATAAAACCACCAGCACCATGGACGTGACCGTTGAAGGCACGGTGAAATTTGCCGATGCGTTACGCTTTGACGTAGATGTCGCACCTGATGAATTTGACGTTCGCATGATCCGCTGGTCTCAAATGTCGCCCAACGGTAAATCCGTACTCTTCCAAGCGTTAGGTAAACTTTATGTACGCGACGTTAAATCTGGCAAAATTAAGCGTTTAACGAAACAAAACGACCATGACGAATACTATCCGCGCTTCTCTAACGACGGAAAGTCGATTGTTTATACGACATGGAATGACCAAGACCTAGGCACCGTTCGCGTGGTTTCTGCTCGTGGCGGGAAAGGAAAGGTTATTACCCAGCAGCCAGGTCACTACATTGAGCCGTCGTTCTCTGCCGATGGCGAGAAAGTCGTCTTCCGCAAGTTTACGGGCGGCTACTTATTAGACCCCAAATACTCGGTTGAGCCAGGAATTTACGTAGCAGATCTTGAAGAAGACACCGTAGAAAAAGTCTCTGAGGGCGGCTACAACGCGCATTTCGCGGGTAACGACGACCGAGTGTATTTCACCGAATCAGCGGGCGGCGAAGCTTACTACGAAACCCAGCTTTCAAGCGTTAACCTTAAGGGTAACGACAAGCGAACTCACCTTTACGGTGCAGATAAAGTAAGTGAGTACAAACTTTCACACGATAAGAAATGGGTTGCGTTTGTTTACCAGTTCAAAACGTACGTGGCGCCGTTTGTCGAAAATGGCAAGCGCATCACCATAGGCCCGAACATGACCTCACTGCCGGTAACGCAGCTCTCAAGCCGTGCAGGTGAATACTTAACGTGGTCGCCTGACAATAGAACCCTTAGCTGGTTTAACGGCCCTACGCTATTTAGCCGTTCACTTGATGAAGCCTTTGCCTTTGTTGATGGCGCAGCGGAAACGCTGCCTGAGCCGGTAGCTGAAGGTATGGATTTGTCGTTTACCACTAAAGCTGACAAGCCATCTGGTTACAAAGCCTTGGTAGGCGGTAAAGTGGTAACCATGCGCGATGCCGACAACACCCAAGAGGTGATTGAAGATGGCGTTGTGCTGATTAAAGACAACCGCATTGAAGCAGTGGGTAAACGTGGTGATGTGACCATTCCTGATGATGCAATGCAAATAGACACCACGGGAAAAACCATTATCCCAGGGCTTGTTGATGCGCACGCTCACGGCTCGCAGGGCCGCAATGAGATTATCCCTCAGCAAAACTGGAGTCAATACTCGAATGTGTCGTTCGGCGTAACAACCATTCATGATCCTTCAAACGACACGACAGAAATTTTTGCTGCGGCAGAATTACAGCGTAAAGGCGATATTGTTGCGCCACGTATCTACTCCACCGGCACGATTTTATACGGTGCAGAAGGACTAGGTTACAAAGCGATTATCAATAATTATGAAGATGCCTATTTCCACGTAGAGCGCTTGAAAGAAGCCGGTGCTATTTCAGTGAAAAGCTACAACCAGCCCCGTCGCGATCAGCGCCAGCAAGTGCTGTGGGCAGCAAAAAATCAAGAGATGATGGTAGTGCCTGAAGGAGGCGGTAAGCTTCAGCAGAATCTGACTATGTTGGTAGATGGCCATACGGGTCTTGAGCACAGCATTCCTGTGGAAAAAGGCTACAGCGACGTCACTCAACTGTGGAAAGCCACTGAGTTTGGCTATACGCCGACCTTTGTTGTGTCGTACGGCGGCATGATGGGTGAAGAGTACTGGTACGACAAAACTGAAGTGTGGAAGAACCCGCGTCTTCTTCGTTATACGCCGTCGACGATTCTAGATAGCCGTGCGATCCGCAGACCTACTGCGCCAGAAAATCAGTACAACCACCAAAACGTAGCAAGCTACGCCAAAGAGCTCCGAGATAATGGGGTCAGTGTACATATTGGTGCTCACGGACAGCGTGAAGGCTTAGCTGCTCACTGGGAGCTGTGGATCATGGAACAAGGCGGCTTTACGCCTTGGGAAGCGCTACGCGGCGGTACTATTGATGGCGCGAAACACCTAGGTATGGGCAAAGATCTTGGCAGTATCGAAAAAGGTAAACTTGCTGACCTAGTGGTGATTGATGGCGACGTATTAAGTGACATTAGAAAGAGTGAATTCGTAGAATACACTGTACTAAATGGACGCGTATACGAGTCGGCCACCATGAACGAAGTGGGCAGTAAGAAAAAACGCAAACCGTTCTTCTTTGAACAAGACAATGCCACCTTTATGCCGCAACAAACGGCAGATGATGTGGAAGCGAAAGCGCACCACTATCATTGGGAGCATTAATTCTGCGTCCAAAGGCCTGTAGTAATAAATAACATAAACTAGTAGGCCTTAATTAACCCAACGCTAAAGCCGACGAAAGCTTCCTGTTTCGTCGGCTTTTTATTTTCTGAATATGAAAACTTACCTGTGCATGTTTAAAACTGAGTTTAGTCTTAAGTAAAAGAGTGGTATAACTGCTTTAAGGATGGAGGGTAATATATGAACCACCCCAAATCAGATTAAAAGGACTTATTCGCCATGCAGTATTATTTGCCACTAGCATTACTGCTTAACGCACTCATTTTTGCTTCAGCTGGCGCTCAAACGAGCGAAGCCCCTACCTATTATCAAGATTGCGCCGTTCTCGATTTTGGCGAACAAGATCTATCTACGATGACAGAAGCGGAAAAAATACAAGCGTTAGACGACTCCTTATTTGGCGCACTAAACCAAAGCGAAGAATGCATGAACGCAGCGGCACAATCGAGCGCACAAAGCGTAGCTAGCGCGGCGGGTCAAGGTGCCGGGCAAGGCGCTGGTGCGGGTAATACCTCGAGCACATCATCTTCGGGGGCAGGCGCTGGGCAGTCTAGCTCACAAAGCAGCACTGAGTCTCAAGAATCATCGACGAATACACAAACAACCACTTCAAGTTCAGATCCTTCAAAACAGTCTATTGGAGGGCAAGCGAAAGGTGGAAGTTCAGCGGTATGTGACGCCGTAATTGCCGGCTTGCAAGGAGCAACAACTGAGTCTGAAAAGGCGCATTTCCAAGCATTAAAAGAGCAATACGGTTGTAAATAAAAAATCAGAGGAAGGAAAGGATATGTCTTCATTTAAACCCAAGGCCCTGTTTACCGTGGTCGCAACAGCATCGTTTATACTCTTGAGCGGATGTGGCTCAACGCAGACTAATGTCACCAGTGTAGGACCATCTATGGTAGGCCCAGGGGGCGGTCAGGCGTTAGGCGCGCAAAAAAATACCTACAACTACAACTCCGAAATTTATATGGATGTTGCTATACCTGTATTTGACCCGGGCTTTCCAACAGAACGTGATGGCACTATCGATTACGATGAAATAGAAGAGGAAGGGATTTGGCCTCAAGTGCGTCGCTTAGAAGCTAACCGCTTTGCAATCGCAACCAAAGAAGCCCTAGGTGAAACCAAATCTTTCGGCAGCATTAACGTAACGCCAGATGCTTCTGCACTTGCCGATGTTTACGTGCTGGGCAAAATTAATTACTCAGATACTGAAACTGTAGAAATTGGCGTGAAAGTGATGGACGCTAAAAACACAGTATGGGGTGAAGAAGAATTTGAATACCGCGTAAGTGAAGGCTGGTATCGCGATGCCATGTCTCGCGGCGAAAACCCTAACGGCCCAGTTTTCGAGCAAATTGCAAAATTCGTTTATGATTTGCTTATAAAGAAATCCGATGCCTACAAGCAAGAAGTGCAAATGGTGTCAGACCTGCGCTACGCACAAATGTATAGCCCTGAGTCGTTTAGCCAATACCTTACTCAAGGCAGAAGAGGTGAGATTGAGCTAGTAAGTGCGCCTTCAGATAGCGATCCAATGCTTCGTCGCGTGCGCGCCATACAGGCGAAAGATGAACAATTTATAGATAGCCTTCAAGAAACCTATGATTCTTTTTGGGTAACCACTGAAGAGCCATACCGTAAGTACCAGAAAGAGACACTTCCTGAAGCCAAGAAAATCAGAGAACTTGAAGCAGAACGCACCACACAACAAGTCACGGCAGGGTTATTCGCAGTCGCCTCAGTGCTTTTAGGCTCTAACTCTAGCTCAACGGCTGGTCAAGTAGCCGCGGCAGGTGCTGGTATTGCCGCAATTGGCACACTGAGTGAAGCAATCAAAACTAACAAAGAGCTTCACGCCCAACGGGATCTATTCGATGAAATGGGGCAAAACCTTGATATTCAGGTAGCCGATCAAATTGTTGAAATAGACAATCAACGAATTGAGCTTCAAGGCACAGCAAGCGAACAATACTACCAGCTTCGCGCTCGCCTTAAAGATATCTATGACATGGAATCCACACCAATGACTGCGCTATAAGCCCAGTCGTTGGTGTTATCAAAACCATTAAATAAGATATCTATTCTATTGTTAAGTTAGAGAGTAAAGGGTTACGCATGCCAAGCGTTGAGCAACAAATAGAGCAAAGCAGAGCAAAGAAAAAGGCACTCATAAAAAAGTCACTGCTCGGTTTTTCACTGGTCATGTTGATAGGCGTTGCAGGCGTACTCCTTATCTCATATATGCCTACTGTCACATCGAACGTTACGGACGCCACGGATGACACAACAGCAGTACCCCAAACCGCAAAAGCTACACCCACTGTGGAAGTTAATGAAGAAGAACGAAAAGCCCTTCAAATGGCGCTTAGCGAGTCAAAACAAAGTGTAAACGACTTGGTTAGTCGCGTTTCACACTCCCAGATGTTCCTAGAAAAAGCGAGTGAAGTTGAGCGCAAGTTGAATACTGCGTTTAATGAGTATGGCGCATCCAACTACGGCGCAGTTATAAATGCACTGGATGATATAAAGAGCTCAGTTGACACAATAAATACTGACTACGAAAACGCCTACACTCAACCTTATGAAGACGCCCTCCTTGCCTTCAATAATGGGAATGTTTCAAGCGCGTTTAACCTAAATAAAACGTCGTTAACGATAAACCCTGATTTCGAAAAAGCTAACATTTTGCAGCAACGCATTGATGTATTTGATGAGGTGCAAGACGCCTACGAGCAGGCACGCATTGGTAAGGTCGAAAACAACATCAGCAAACAGCGCGAAGCGTACGCAAAAATAGTACAGTTAGATCCTGCCCGTAAGGACGCACAGCAAGCACTTGATGCTATTAACCGGCAATTGCAAGACAGCCGATTTGATACGCTGCTAGCTCAGGCAAATCGAGCTATCGAGCAAGGTGACTACCCTGCTGCCGCAGAATTCCTCAATGACGCCAAAAGTCTAAAAGCTTCAAGCAATGAGCTTGCCACCATTAGTAAAAAGCTCGCGTCTTTAGTTGCTTCACAAGAGCAGCAGAAAATTGAAAATCAAGTCGCCTTGTTTGTCAGCGCAGATGAATGGCAAACCGTAAAGCTGCTAGCAAATAAAGGCCTCGCTAGCTTTCCAGTCAGCCCTGCTTTACTTGAGGCAAAGCAAAATGCCGAAGCCATACTCGATGCAGAAAAAAGCTTGAGCGCTTACCAAAGGCGGCCAGAACGTTTATCGGATAACAACGTCAGAAATCTAGCCCTTAAAGACATTGCGCGAGCAGGTTCACATGCAGAAAAAAGCGCAAAACTGCGTGCCCAAATATTTTCACTTGAGCAAGTGATCGACAATATCAATCAGCCCCGATCCGTAACAATAACGTCGGATAACGATACCTATATTAAGGTACTTGGAGTAGGCCTCGTGGGGGAAGTAAAAACAAAAACCATTCAGCTGAAACCTGGTACATATCGCATTGAAGGGAGCCGCGAGGGTTATCGCTCAACCATTCAAGAGATTGTAGTTTCACCGTCAGACACCAACCTATCAGTACATATTGTATGTACTGAAAAAGTATAAGGACCTATCCAGTGAGCAGTATTGATGACGCCATTGCCAAAGGAAAGAAGCGAAGAAAGGGCGTTGCTATAGCTTCATTAATAGGACTGGCCGCCGTTCTCGTTGTTTATTTTGGCTGGCTGTTTCTTACCAAAGGTTATGCCTTTGCAGTTTCTCCAGAACGTGCAGCACAAAATCCGCAATTTGCTGTTTTAAGTGGTAGTGCGATGTTCATTAGTGACAAGCTTTACGTGTTTGGTAGCCATGCTGAAGTCCAGGTTTCGGCCCCAAAATATCAAGATGCCACGGTTGTTATTAACGACAATTCGCCAAGCACTATTAATGTTACGCTCGTTCCTTTACCGGCAAAAGTCACCCTATCAACCTCCCCTTCATTGAGTGAAATAACCTGGCATTTAAACGCTGAGAAAGTAGCGGTATCGAGAACCTACGTAACGGAATTAAAAAAGGGCAGCTACAGAGCGAGCGCCAGTCATCCGCATTATGAAACGGGTGAGATCCAATTTGATGCAGATATCGCGCAGGAAATTGAACAAGTTATTTCACTTTCTCCAGTTAAGGGCGCAATTAGCATAAACTCAAGCCCTTCTGGTGCCAATGTCTCCCTTGACGGTAAAGATATGGGTGTCACGCCACTTTCTATTAATATGAATGGCGGTAAGTACGAAATTGTCGTGACGAAGTCAGGGCTAGAGCCATTGGAAGACACCATTGAAGTCACTAGCCAACGCCCTAACCCGACAAGAAACTATAACCTTCAACCCCTTCAAGCACAGATAACAGTTTCGACAGACCCTCAAGGCGGCGTACTTACAGTAAATAATAAACCGACTGATACAAGATCTCGTGTGGATGCGAATACGCCACATATCGTCAAGTATGAAAAAACCGGATTCATTTCACAAAGCCAGCGGATCACGCTAGCTCCCGGCGAGAACAAAGCGCTTACCTTCAACCTTCAAGAAGAGCGAGGACAAGTGAATATAAGCGCGTCGTTAAGTGCAAAAGTTTTCATCGACGGTTCACCTAAAGGTCAAACGCCGCTTAATTTAACGCTTCAAGCTTTACCGCACACAGTAACATTCGAACGTGAAGGATATCGCAGTGTTACCAAGACTATTACACCTAGTGCAAACAAGCCGGTGAAAGTACACGCTGATATGCTTACAGAGTTTGAAGCAAGACGGCGTGAAGGTAAGCCGCTTTTTGCAAATACACTGGGTATTCAACTTTCGCTTGTTACACCCAAAGCCTTCACTATGGGCTCTCCTGCAAACGAAAAGGATCGCCAGCGCAATGAAACGCAAAGAGACGTATCTTTTTCGCGTAAATTCTGGATGTCTAATCACGAGGTTACTCAGGCGCAGTTCGCCGCGTTCGCAGGGAAAGGGCCTAGCAGCAAGCTACCGATCACGAATGTTTCGTGGAGTGATGCGGTTGCGTTTACAAATTGGCTAAGCGAGAAGGAAGGTTTAACACCGTTTTATGTTGTTCAAAATGGCAGAGTAACCGGTATTGATAAAACCTCGAAAGGCTATCGTTTACCTACGGAAGCCGAGTGGGAATTCGTTGCAAAAATGAATCGCCGAGCATCACCAACAATCTTTGTTTGGGGTAATCAGTTTAGGCTTCGCGATAAGCAAGGCAACTTCGCTGATGCGTCGCTAAGTGGGAAACAGACCTTTATTTTAAAAGACTACGATGACGGATTTGCCGACAAAGCTCCTGTTGGTTCGTTCAAAGCTGAACGCGGTGGATTCTACGATTTAGATGGCAATGTGCGTGAGTGGGTCCACGATGTTTACCAGAATTCACCATCAAACCAGTCTGGTACTTTTGCCGACTACCTAGGCCCTGTTGGACAAGGTAAACACGTAGTAAAAGGCGCGTCGTTTCAAACGGGTCGGCTTAAAAATATTCGCGCAAGCGTGCGCAGCGGTGAGACTGAACCTGCTGACGATATAGGCTTTCGCATAGCGAGATACGAGAATTAATATGAAAAAGAAACTGATCATTGCTGCAGTATTGTTGGCCATTGCGGGCACCGCAAGTGCGTACTTTGTATCGTTAGATTCGCCGCAAGACTTTCCAACTAACATTTAACTATCAAGGAATGATGATGAATAAAGAGAATACGTTGTCAATGAACCCCAGCTTTCTTGTAAGTGGCGGGGTCTTTCTATTTATATTTGCCTTGGTACATTTTCTATTTGCCGGTTTTATTCGCCCCGCAGCCGAAAAAGTCATGGCAACAGCTGGCACAGCGTCCCTATCCTCTTTCTGGGTTATTCTTAAAGATATCGAGCAACAGGTTTGTATCTCGCTGATGCTGTTTTGCATTTTCCTAATGGTTTACAAACTTTGGAAGCTGCTGGATGAAGAAGAGATTTACTCACGAGACTTACTGCCTGAGCACAACAAAGATACGCCACTAAATGTAGATAAAGCGTTAGATGAGCTTTCGTCTTCATCTTATAGCGACACCCCCGCATACAGCACGTGGATAAACTGCATTAGACGCTTTAAAAACACACAGAACGTGCAGCATGCTGCCGATGCAATCCACGCTTCGGTAGAAAATATTGCTGCCCAGCTTGAAAGTGGTAATAACGTGATTCGCTACATTATTTGGGCTATTCCTTCGATTGGTTTCGTTGGCACTGTTCGCGGTATTGGCGCAGCCCTTGCGCAAGCAGACGCAGCCCTAGATGGTGATATCGCGGGAATGACGGCTTCGCTGGGCGTTGCGTTCAACTCTACGCTCGTCGCGCTTTTTATATCGCTTATTCTAATGTTGTTAATGCACCTGTTAAATGGTCGCCAAGACACTATGGTAATTCGCACACAAGAGTCTTGTGAACACCACCTTCTGTCACACCTTCACAACTAATTAGGCGAGACAGTAATGCCTAAAGTGCGTAAAGCCGAAGACGGATTTAACCTGGCGTTTTTAGACGTTATGGCCTGTGGCCTTGGCGCGGTTATTCTTATTTTCATTCTGGTCGACTTTAAAGCGTTTACACCTACACCAACTGAAGAGAAAGAAAAATTAGAGCAAGAACTCGCCGCCGCAGAGCAAGAACAACAAAAACTCAAAAAGTCGATTGACGAGTTAAACGATAAAATTGCCCTTGAGTCAGCGAAGCAAGACGATGCTCAGCAAGCGCAAGCAGATACAACGCAAGACCAGTCAAAACTACTGCAAGATATGTCTACTGAAATGGCAGTAGTGGCTGATCTTGAAAACCAGCTAGCCGCATTGTCTAAAGAAGTAGAAAAGTCAGCCAACATTCAAATGCAAGGTACCGGCGAACAGAACTACATCACTGGCATGAAAATAGAAGGCCCAGAAATAGGTCTGCTAATTGACAAAAGTGCGTCAATGATGGGCGATAACTTGGTGGATATTTTAGGCAAGTTAGCGTTGAGTGATAGCCAGAAAGTTTCTACGCCGAAGTGGATACGCACCAAGCGGGTAGCCCAATGGATGCTCGCGCGTGTTCCTTTAGAATCAAGAGTCACCGTAGTGACTTTTTCAGACACCGCTACCACACTAGGCCTTCGTGATGTAAATAGTGCCAAAGTCAGCGGTTCGATGAACGCAATAGTTAAAGACCTCGGTGCTGTCGTCCCCAATGGAGGAACAAACCTTCAAGAAGGTTTAAGCATTTTATTTAAGGCTAACCCAAACATCACCGATGTGTATATTGTCACCGATGGCCTTCCTACCTTGGGTGACGGACTACCTATGAGCTGCAAAAGCTTCATTAGTAGTAAAAAGTCAATTTCATCAGATTGCCGTAAGACCTTATTTGTTGAAACCGTTAAGCGCGCTAAGAAAGGCGTGCATTACAATGTGATTTTGCTGCCCATTGAGGGCGATCCTTTTGCTTCACCTATGTACTGGGAATGGACCCGCGCAACAAGCGGCACTTTCCTATCACCTGCTCCGGAGTGGCCCTAATGCGCAAAATTCAACGAGCCCCCGTTGAGGTATTCAACATTGCCTTTCTCGACATAATTTCCTGTGCTTTCGGCGCCGTAGTCATGCTGGTGCTTCTGGCCAAAAACGGCACTGAAGACACTGAGCGCGGCCCTAGTAACGTAAGTGTTCTTATTGACCAGGTATTACAGGCTCAAGTTGATGTGGAAACGCTCAAAGGCGCACTGTCAGATAAGCTACAAGAACTGAAAGCAGCACAAAGCAAAACCGCTTCCGTCACGGAACAGAAAGACAATTTAGACTCATCGATACCACGCGCACAACAAACCATTAATCAACTGAAAGACAAAGCTTCGTCGCTGCGTAACGAAATACGCCAGGCAACCGCTATGTTAAATACGCCGAATCCGACAGATACCCCTGACGACGATGTTGGTGGAATTCCCACCGATGCTGAGTACGTTATTTTTGCTATCGATAACTCGGGTTCCATGTCCTCTGGCAGTGGTTGGAATCGCGTGATCACCATCGTAAACGACATTTTAAAAAACCATCCTAAAATGAAAGGTTTTCAGATTATGTCTGCTGACGGAAGCTTTATGTTTTCCAGTAGAGCTGGGCAATGGCTAGATGACAGACAAACAATGAGAGATACCGCAATGAGCCAAATGAAGAGCTTTAAAGGAGGGGCGAGTCAGCCTGAAGCGGGGATCCTTAAAGCCATCAAACTGTATAAAAACACCAAAGGGCGTGTGAGTCTTTATGTGTTTGGCGATGATTATCAAAGGCCGAATTTAGATCAGATTGTAAGTCAGATTACCCAAGCTAACCAAGGTGCCAATGGACAGCCTGTTATTCGTATACACGGCGTAGGCTTTAGCCGAAGTAATGGAAACGCACAGCGCTTTAGTGCATTTATGCAGGCGGTAGCGAAGCGAAACCGCGGCGCTTTCATCGGCCAATATTTTTAGTCTCTATTGGCCGATGAGTCGCCTCGTTGGCCAAGGTTTTATCTGTTTCGGCCATACTGTTCGTGTGACGACACCCAGTCTGACGAACTAATGGCTGATGCTAGTGATATCTCTCCAGCCAACACCACAGACGCCACAATTTCTGCAAATTTATACACGCGATCTCGCCCGTAGCAACCCAGTAACTCTAAGCACTCGCGCTGTGTACCTATACCTGTACCACCGCCATACGTCGCTACGATGAGCGATGGAATGGTAATAGACACGTACAGGTCACCGTCGTCTGTTAATTCTGAATACATCATTGCCGCCGACGATTCAGATACGTTTGCAACATCCTGCCCTGTGGCGATAAACATAGCAGTAATACCGTTTGGTGAATGCAGACCCGTGTTATTCACACCAGACAAGAAAGATCCTACGCCAGCTACACGGCCGTGATAATCTATCTGTTTGGGGTCTACGCGCATTACTTCTAATAAATGTTCGCGTTTAATAGTGGCTTCAGCTGTCACCCGTTTACCACGGGTACGCATAATGTTTATTTGAGAGGCCTTTTTGTCTGTAGCAAAGTTAGACTCAAGGTAGAAATTCTCTATCCCCTCATAATGATCGAGTATCCACCCGCATGCTGCGAAGGTAGCACGTCCAACCATGTTTTGACCCGCTGCGTCACCAGTCTTAAAGTTAAAACGCAAAAACGCAAATTTGTTCGATAGGAAATGGTCGATATACGTCAGCTTAGCAACACTTGAGGTCGCTTCTGCTTCTTCTTTAATCTTCTCAAAGTTTGCTTTAATCCATTTAACGAAATCTCTGGCACCCCGTGCATTTTCAAAAATAAATACAGGGGCTCGCTGCATAGCATCGTCGACGACCGTTGCCGTTACGCCACCACTCATGTTAAGCAGCTTCATGCCTCGGTTATACGATGCCACCAGCGTACCTTCGGTAGTCGCTAACGGCACGACAAACTCCCCTTGTGCATGCTCTCCGTTTATCTTCAACGGCCCTGCAATACCGATAGGAACCTGCGCCACGCCAATAAAATGCTCAATATTCCCCTTAAGCGCTTGTGGGTCGATTGAGTACTTACCTACGTGATCAATTTTCTTTCCGGTGGCGCTTTCGAAATATTCTTGGCGTGTTTTTATAATACTTTCGCCGTAGTCATCCATGTCATCACGAGGAATAAAAGCGCTGCGTTGTCCTGGCGCAGTAATATTGTCTTCCACTTCAAATTTAAGCTTTCCAAAAGGCGAAGCAGAAAAGCAAATACCCAGTTTTCGCTTTTCTGGGCACGGCGCTTCATCAATATCTAAATGCACGGTAATGGTTTGACGCAAGCCAAAGGGCTCTCCGTCTGATTTATTTAATGCTTCTACGGAAATACTGGAGTCGGGAGTTAACTGGAGTGAAATTTTATGCTCTGGAATTTTTTCGCCATCAAGAGATATCCACTTTACTTCTTTAATGGTTGCGTCTTTCAATCTGTTTTTCAGAGAAAAAGATAAGCCTTTATCTGTCTTCGTAAGACTTGCGCGTGTATAGAGTTGCTTTAAAAGTATGCTGGGCACAAACATGAGGCTTCCTTCTGTGTGTTCTTACCGTGTTATTTTCATATTCCTTTGTTTTTTATAGCACATTCTTTATACAGCTCTATGACTTCTTTGTATTTTACTGGCAATTATTTGTGTCTGAATCACTTCTAAATTTGAGCCAGCCGCTTTCAAAAATGCGCCAACACCAGTGAAACCGTGTGCTACTGAAATATAGACCTTAGCAGTAATTCATCAAGTTCCCAACCCACCTAAAGTGAACACCGTCACCGCAGTAATGTTGACCACAAGGTATCTGGTAGTAACAAAACGGAGGCGTCAAGAACTGTGATGCCAAGGAGAAAAAGCCTAAACGGAAGTGGCGGCCAGATACCTTTAACGTGACCCAAACAAAGTTAGATAAGCACTGCAACGCAAATGCATAAACAAAAAAGGAATGGAGATGAGAACAGGACTGTTTAGAAAGGAAGTCATTGATGAGCAATCAAATGCTGTTGATGGACGTTTTTTAATGACCCCAAAACCTGTTTATTCTGCAATAGCTGGCCTGCTTGTGGTCTGGATTTTGGCAGTGATTATTTATCTAAATACGGGAAGCTACGCACGAAAGGCATCAGTGAGTGGATGGCTGGAACCCAATCATGGCGTTTTTAAGCTCTATGCCGATGCAAGGCGCGGCAAAGTACTTGATGTATTGGTCAGTGAAGGTCAATTAGTGAGTAAGGGCGCGCCGCTAATTAAGATCAACTACAGTAGCGATGATGCATCAGGTAATAAAGTTAGCACGCAGTTGCTCGCTGAGCTTGAAGCAAAGCAGCATCGAACACGTCAAAGTATTCAACGTCTTGATGTGTTGCATAGAGCGCAGCGACAAGGCTTAGAAGAACAACTGAGCCAAGCCAAACGGGCATTAACGGCTTTAGACGCCATCGTTGAATTGTCGCAAACCCAGTGGGCACTAGCACTAAAGCAGTGGGAGAAAGCGCAAACCTTACTTAATCAAGGGCACATTAGCCAGGCAGACTATGAAAACCATACGCTACAAAGATTGACCGCCGAACAACAGCTTACGTTGGCTCAAAAAGACCAAAATGACGAAAAGGCGAATATCGCTACTCTCCACCATGAACTTGCCACTTTGCCTCAACAGCAGGCCAATGAAATGGCAAACGTGGAGAACACCTTGAGCGATCTCACGCAGCAAATAGTAAGTCACAAGAGTAACGCAGAAGAAACGATTTATGCGCCTCACAATGGCGTGATATCCGGCCTTCAAGTAAAGGCGGGATATACCATCGATAGTTCTCGCCCGCTTCTTACCTTACTGCCTAAAAATGCCGACATTCAAGCGCGTATTGCAGTTCCCGTGCGGTCTGCTGGATTTTTACGCAAAGGCCAAGCCCTGCATATTCGATACGACGCATTTCCTTATCAAAAATTTGGTGTGCAGTCAGGGGAGATAGTGAACATTTCACCTTCGTTGGTGCTACCTGGTGAGCTTACCGACATCCCTATTTCTATTAGTGAACCCGCTTATCTTGTTACTGCAACGCTAAATACAAAAGAAATCTTGGCTTATGGAAACAATATTTCACTGAAAGCTGGGATGACATTTTCTGCAGACGTAGATTTAAGTCAGCGTACGTTGATGGAGTGGTTAATGGAACCACTGTATAGCATTACTGGGAAGCTGTAATCATGATGAACATTACACACCCACTTTCAACGCAAATCCTTTATACAAAAAAGCGTGTGCCCGTTGTACTGCAAAGCGAAGCAGCTGAGTGTGGACTTGCTTGTATGACTATGATTGCGCAGTACTATTCTGATAAACGTGATCTAAATGCTCTACGTCAGTCTGTGTCTGTGTCGCTACGAGGCACTACGTTAAAAGACGTAATGCGCATTGCCAGTGATTTGGGGTTCCAAACCCGCGCCATCAAGATAGAAATGGAGCACTTGGCGCAATTATCTTGCCCTGCAATTCTACATTGGAACATGAATCACTTTGTTGTGTTAACTAAAGTGAAGGGAAAAACCCTTACCATTCACGACCCCGCGCTTGGAGAAAGAAAACTCACTTATTCTGAGGCGTCGAAGTACATTACCGGTATTGCACTTGAGGTCACGCCTAGCGACACATTTAGTCCCAAGAAGTCCGCGCCACGTTTGGGTCTTAGTCAATTCTTCACTCGAACAACAGGGTTTAAGCGCAATCTTCTAACCCTTTTCGCGTTATCGATTGTGTTGCAGTTATTTGCACTTGCTTCACCCTATTACATGCAAACAGTCGTAGATGATGTATTGATTTACAACAACGATGCATTACTGAAAGCGCTGGCAATAGGGTTTGCCCTGCTACTAATAATAGAAACTTTTACTAGCGGGATAAGAAAGTTCGTTATTCTGTCGGTGTCGTCTCGCCTTCAGCTTCAAATGTCGGCGTCGGTATTTAAGCACTTATTATCGCTTCCCTTGGACTACTTCGACAAGCGACATATTGGCGATGTGGTATCCCGCTTTGGCTCACTGGCAAGTATTCGTGAGTTCCTAACCACCGGCCTGGTTACTGCGCTGTTAGACGGCCTCATGGCAGTGATCACACTAGCAGTAATGATTTTATATTCGCCCAAACTCACTCTGGTTGTAGTGGCGATCATGCTTGCCTACCTCGCCGTTCGTCTTGGACTGCTGCCGTTTATTAAACGTCTTACCACTGAACGCATTGCGCTTGCAGCATTAGAACAAAGTCACTTTATGGAAAGCGTACGCGCTATCCTACCTATTCGCGTATACAGCCAAGAAGTACAGCGCCACGGGCAGTGGCAAAACAAGCTTGTCGCCACGCTAAACAAAGACATCACTCTTGGAAAAATCAACATAGGCAGCGCACTGACCAATCAGCTATTGTTTGGCGCTGAAAATTTGGTCGTTGTGTATATTGGTGCCAGCCTGGTTATGGAAGGAACCCTTTCGATAGGGATGCTGCTGGCATTTATGGCGTACAAAGCTCGCTTTGTCAGCGCATTAGATGGCGTGGTTAACAAGCTGATTGAGCTTAGTATGTTAGGTGTTCACTTCAACCGCTTAAGCGACATTTTACTTACACCATCACAGCATAAGCCTCTGTCGTTAAAAGCTAAGGACGATACATTTGAAAAACAAAACGTTCATTTTAGCAATGCAGACGTCCCCAACTCATCCACGTCCAACTCACTTGCACCTAACGTTTTAACGCCTGATGGCGCAAGTACGCCCTCGCTTCTTGATGCCAAAACTCGCCCTATAGCGCTTAAAGCGACAGCGCTCAGTTATCGCTACAGTGAAACCAATGCGTGGGTGTTTAAAAATCTAATGTTCTCGGTACATAGCGGAGAGATCGTCGCAATCACTGGCGATAGCGGCTGTGGAAAAAGCACAATGCTTAAGTGCCTGATGGGACTGTACCCTGTTTCAGAAGGCAATATCGAACACCCAAGCTCTACAAACCCAGTCATCGCGTCAGTGCTTCAGGAGGATACCTGTTTAAGCGGCACCATCGCGCAAAATATCTGTTGTTTTGAAGAAGCTCCCGACCTCAAGAAAATGGTTCACGTCGCTCAGCTTGCCTGTATCCATGAAGACATCATGCAGATGCCTATGCAATACCACTCCTTGGTCGGTGATATGGGTAGCAGCTTAAGTGGTGGTCAAAAACAGCGCCTGCTTCTAGCAAGAGCGCTTTATCAAGAGCCAGACATTTTATTTTTAGACGAAGCAAGCAGTCACCTAGATATGGAAAACGAGGCTCAGATAAATCATCACCTTAAGTCTCTAAATATGACGCGAATTATTGTGGCACATCGCCCTCAATCAATTGCCATGGCAGACAAGGTTTATCGTCTGGAAAACGGCAACTTACATCTATGCCCTCCCACTGAAGTAACAGGAAGCGCAACGTCAGGTAAACAAGGAGAAACACTATGAAAACACATGAAATCAGAGAACCCGCAGTATTGATGACAGCAGCTGAACGCATGCAAATAGATGCGAACGGCATTACCGCTCGGAACAGCGTTATCCCCATTGACTGTTTATCAAAACGCGAACTACAAGTTGCACACAAAATAATGGAAGGACGCTCAAATAAGGTTATTGCCTCAGAGCTATTCATCAGTGAAAGGACCGTCAAATTTCACTGCGCCAACATTTACAAAAAGCTCAACATTAGCAACCGTTCTGTGCTTATTGCCTGCTGTTTTAGAACCCTTTACCAAGAAGTGGCTTCGCTGTAAGCGTGTCCACTTCATTACTCACCACGCCACTACAAGGAGCGTACATTATGAAAAACCATCCATTAACTCAGAACCAACCAGCAAATTCTAAGCTTGCTACCGTTGCTGAATCTCAGCTATTTGAGGTATCCGGCGGACTACGAGCTCGCCTAAGTGAAAGTGTGCCGGTAGTCGGTCCAACACCTAAAGAGCCCGTTTACATAACCATGGCTATTGGTGAAGGCGGCGGCAAACTACCTGATATTTTGTCGTAACTTACCGCTTATCAAAGTCAACACATGGATACGGTTTAGGCAGTATCCCATGTGTTGCTTTAAGGGCTACTAGATTCTTTGAACACTTACAACGCTAGCAAGGAACGCAAATGCACGTCGCACTACTAGGCAGTGAGCAAGACCCACAAATTCAACATATAGCCAAAGCACTTCACCAAAATAACACGCCCTTTTATTTCGCCAATACGCAACATTTTGGTTCTACGTGGAAGATCAGCTACGACCCTGACTTCGATGACGGGCTAATTCATTTCAATTCGCCTTCACTTTGCGACCAACCTAGAGTCACGTTCTCGAATACCCAGGCCGCTTATTGGCATGAGTACCTACCTGGCATACCGCTAAAAGCCCCTAGTGATAATGCTAAAAACGATGCCAGTGCAGATGCTCAAACACAAGGTGATAGACCTCATGATGGTGAATCTACTTTGCTAGAAAACGCAGGGTGGGTTGAGCAAGAGCGAGCAAGTACGCTACTTTGCTGGTTCAGCTTTAGCGACATTAAATGGGTGAACTCTATCGACGCTGTTAGAAGCCACCAGTGTAAACCTTATCAATCGCGTATTGCTGGCAAACTAGGAGCACATATTCCCTACACCTTTGTTGGCAATGCACCCGAGGTTGCTTCGCAGTTTTGTAGCAATATGCGAGACGTTATTTACAAGCCCGTACGCGGCGGTCGAACCGCGCAGTTTGTGAATAAACAACCAAACATACGCCCACTACTTAATACGCTTTTAGGTGAGCGCCCTGTTACCTTTCAAAAATATATTGCAGGCGTGAATGTAAGAAGCTATGTGCTGGGCAATGACGTACTCAGCGTACAAATCGACTCAAGTGAATTAGATTACAGGAATGACGACAATGCGAGCGTATCGGTGACCCTAGTCCCCAGCGACGTTAAGCAGTTAGCTATCAAAATATGCAAAGCATTAGGTATGCACTGGTGTGCTATCGACTGGCGTAAAAGTGCGAAAGGAAAGTACTTTTTTCTAGAGGCAAACCCCAGCCCTTACTTCCTAAAAGTAGAGAACGATACCGGTCTAGATATAACAGAAAAATTGGTAGCACTGCTGGTGAAGACTTCGTAGTAGCAAGCAGGACGTTTAGAGGCTAATTGGGTTTCCAAAACAAATTTGCGATTGTTTAGAAGCCTTTACGCAATCATTGACAACACCCCAACAACCTATCAATATGATAGGATGAATTTTAAAAGGCATTCATGGCTAATCACAATCCCCAAGGAATTAATGAATTCCCTCTTACAGAGGAAACTGCCAGAAAAATAATGAATGACCTCGCAGAAAACTATACTAACCGGATTCGGTGGACTAAACATGTTAAACAGCACATGCATGAGCGAGGAATCACTACAGGTCAGGTGATCACTTTATTAAAAAGTAAGCACTCAGTATTTAGAGAGGGGCCATATCTTGATATTTCTGGAGACTGGAAATTTAATTTGAAAGGTTTAGCTGCGGGCAAAGTTATCGAACTCACTGTTGCACTTAAAAATCATCATGATAGTCCAATGTCATTTCTAATTACTGTATGGATAAGTTGAGAGGGTAAAATGTACCATTACACTGAAAGCGGGTTATCAAATGTATACCTGAAAAACGGTGTTACCGTTGAAGTTGTAGACGGTGAAGAATATACAAGCATTGACGATATGAACGGTCTTCATAGTGCGATAGCACAGACAATTGTTAATACCAACAAGCCTCTTGCTCATGATGAGTTTAAATTCTTACGTGTAGAACTAAATGTTTCTCAAAAAATGCTGGCGAATCGTTTTGGTGTTGATGAACAGACCATTGCGCGTTATGAGAAAGGTCAAACAAAAATTCCACGGACAACAGATGCTGCCTTAAGAGCCTTATACATGGAAAGCCAAGAGAAGAATAATCCCGTAAGTTACTTTCTTGATTTACTAGCAAATACCCAAGCGGAAGAAGCTGCAAAAATAATTCGTCTTGAAGAAGTCGAAGACCATTGGGAAAAAGTAGAATGGTAAAAAAGCCGACTTAACGTCGGCTTTTTAATTCTTGTTCATGTAGAAGGGTTAGTTGAACATATCAACTAACCCTTCTACTTAGCGCTAAATTACAAGATAAAGCGCGACAGATCTTCGTTATCTACCAAGGTCTCTAAGTGGCTGTTAACGTAGTCTGCATCAATCACGAACGACTCACCGCTCTTTTCAGAGGCGTCAAACGAGATATCTTCCATAAGGCGCTCTAGCACGGTGTGCAAACGGCGGGCACCAATGTTTTCAGTGCGCTCATTCACCTGCCATGCCGCTTCGGCTATACGCTGTATACCAGAATCGTCGAAACTAATATCCACGCCTTCGGTCTTCATTAGCGCAATGTACTGGTGAGTTAATGACGCATTCGGCTCGGTAAGAATGCGCTTGAAGTCACCGACTTTAAGCGCAGATAGCTCAACGCGAATTGGAAGACGACCCTGAAGCTCTGGAATAAGGTCAGACGGCTTGCTCATTTGGAATGCGCCCGAAGCGATAAACAAGATATGGTCAGTTTTAACCATGCCGTGTTTTGTCGATACCGTTGAACCTTCCACAAGTGGAAGTAGGTCACGCTGAACACCTTCGCGAGATACATCAGCCGACGAGTTACCCTCGCGCTTACAAATTTTGTCAATTTCGTCGATAAACACAATACCGTGCTGTTCTACCGACTCAATGGCCTTTTCCTTTAAATCTTCTTGATTCACAAGGCGTGCAGCCTCTTCTTCAATTAGTAATTTGAACGCTTCTTTAATTTTCAGCTTCTTCTTTTTCTTTTGCGAACCCGACAAGTTCTGGAACATGCCTTGAAGCTGATTGGTCATTTCTTCCATACCTGGAGGCGCCATAATTTCTACGCCAACCTGCGGAAGTGCTACGTCAATTTCAATTTCTTTGTCGTCTAGGTCGCCTTGACGAAGCTTTTTGCGAAATGCTTGGCGCGTGCCGCGATCTTCAACGTTTTCCTTATTACCCCATGCATCTTCTGGTGGAGGCAGCAAAACATCTAAAATGCGCTCTTCCGCAGCTTCTTCTGCGCGGAATTTCACCTTTTTCATTTCATTTTCTTTCGTCATCTTCACCGCAATATCAGCAAGATCACGAATGATGGTCTCAACTTCTTTACCTACATAGCCCACTTCAGTGAACTTAGTCGCTTCAACTTTAATGAACGGCGCGTTAGCAAGTTTTGCTAAACGGCGGGCTATTTCAGTTTTACCCACACCCGTAGGGCCAATCATCAAAATATTTTTTGGCGTAACTTCTTGGCGCAGCTCAGGTTCAAGCTGCATACGACGCCAGCGATTTCGAAGTGCAATAGATACAGCGCGCTTGGCATCTTGTTGACCAATAATATGTCGGTCTAACTCGTGAACAATTTCTCTTGGTGTCATTTCAGACATGAATAAACCCTTTTCTAACAGCGCTTGCTGTACTCAAATTCATACGAGCGACAGCAAGCCGATAACAGCACTCAGCTATTACTTAGTAATCTAGTACATCAACCGTTTGGCTATGGTTAGTGAATACGCAAATATCACCCGCTATGGTCAACGCTTTTTCGGCAATTTCTTTTGCGCTTAGCTCTGTATTTTCAAGTAGTGCAGTAGCTGCGGCTTGAGCGTAGTTACCACCAGAGCCAATCGCGATAAGATCTTGTTCTGGCTGCACCACATCACCGTTACCGGTAATAATAAACGATGCGGTTTCGTCTGCTACGGCAAGCAGTGCCTCTAGTTTGCGAAGCGCCCTGTCAGTCCGCCAATCTTTGGCGAGCTCTACTGCCGCTTTGGTCAAATGGCCTTGGTGGGCTTCAAGCTTTGCTTCAAAACGCTCAAATAGCGTAAATGCGTCGGCTGTGCCACCAGCAAAGCCCGCTAAAATCTTGTCGTGGTATAAACGGCGCACTTTGCGCGCATTACCTTTCATTACGGTATTGCCCAGTGATACCTGTCCGTCACCGGCCATTACCACTTGATTCCCACGTCGTACAGATACAATCGTTGTCACGTTTCATTCCCCGTTTAGCTGGGCGCAGCTGCGTTTTTTCATGTTACAAAGGCAGCAGCGTTCAAATTCAATAACAAATAAGTGGGGGAAGGCTTTTTAATTTCAAGGGTAAGACAAAAGAATGTGCGCTCAAACCTGCCTACTATATGGGCTTAGCGCATACGGCGCTTATTGAATACCCCATATATAGAGTGCATACTCTCGCCAATGAAGCCCTATGGCCAGTTGAAATAATGCCTAATTGATAGAGCACAGATAAAATAGCAACACTGAAGTCGCTACATAATGGTATTAAAGGAGTAAGAATGAAGTATCAAGGAAGAATACAACAGTGGGACGATGCTAAAGGTTTTGGCTTTGTAGAGCCCAACGGTGGCGGAATACGGGCGTTTGCTCATATCAAAGCGTTTAAACAGCGCTCTAGGCGACCTATTAATGGCGATATTATTGTTTATGAAGTTGAGCAGGATAGAAAAGGCAATCACCGCGCCTGCAACATCAGCTTACTCAAGGATCACAAAGCAAAACGTTTACGCGCCAATAAGCCAACCTCGCAAAGAAAACGTAATATTATCGTACTGAGTATTTTCTCCGGTGCACTTGCGTTATTTACATTGTCAGGTCGGTTACCGTTTATAGTGCCTATCATTTATAGCGCGGTAAGTATGCTTACCATACTGTTTTACGGCATAGACAAATCGGCTGCAAAAAAGGAAAAACGGCGAGTTTCAGAGGCAAAACTGCATATATTAAGCTTATTGGGAGGTTGGCCTGGTGCATTGCTAGCCCAACAGATTTTTAAACATAAGCGTAGTAAATCGTCATTTATGAGAGTTTATTGGGTAACGGTTTTGGTTAATCTCATTTTGCTTGGGCTAATTGCATTTGAAGTGATTAATACGCAGGCATTCATGGTTGAAATTTAGCGAAATCGATACCCTTCAATGTCAAAACCAAAACCACTTTCGGAGCCCTTAACATACACCCATCCTTTATTTGGTAAGCGTTTGTGCTCACTTTGATTTAAGCATAATCGTCCATCTGACAAGGTACCGTTCTCTTTTAACAACAGTGAGTGTCGACAGTGTTTAGAGCCGCTGCCTTTTTCATAAGCAAATTTCAGTTCCGTTTCTTGTTTTCCGGACGCTAAGTGAAACGTGTAGGGCAATGCCCTATCAATAAAATTCCAAGTAAAAATAAGCCCCAAAAACGGCATGGTGAAAATTGTTACTTTTCCACGCCAATCTTTCATCACAAATTGCGCTTGTCGTTTATCGATGGATATAGACAGGTAATAAAAGGCACAATAAACAAAAGTAAATAAAACAATGGCCCATGTTGAATTATTTAGCCATGCGTTAATCACGATAAAGTTGGTGAATGCCGATACAATCAAAGCGCCAATAAGTACTAAAAAAGTGCCGTTACTGATACGTGTTATTGGATGAAGCTCAGACCACTTAGGTCGAGTAAAATGCTCATCTTGATGGGCGCTATCCGTATCATTCTCAGGTGGCAGCGTTGCCCGCTTAGCAGCGAGCTCATTTTTTGCTGCCTGATAGCGTTCTGGAAAGGCCTGCTTATCAATATTTTCCAGAACGTCCTCAAGCTCTTCTATGCTATAAGCGGCGTAATTTGGTTGTTCGGTGATGGCAATACTCATTGATACTTCCTTGTAAACGCATCCTTTCTCTACGCGCTATTTCAGCGCCGTATGCACCGCATTAAGTGTTACCTACAATAAACTGCTACAAATTCCAGTACCAAATTTGGCATGTCGCAATGTTCACTTTACGCAGACTGTGCTTGGCTTTTTCTGCATCACGCTTAGACTCGTAAGGGCCCAGAATAACGCGGAACCAATCGCCGTTGCTGCCAGTGCTGTGTCTGATAAGCGCCTCTAAACCTTGGAATGCAATTTTGGCTTTCATCTCTTCAGCCTGCGCGCGGGTTCTAAACGAGGCGCACTGCATTAAATAGCGTTTGTCAGATTTTTCTTGCTCTTTGACCTCAACTTCTACTTCATATCCTGGAAGGGTCTTAATGTACTCCCATTCTTCTTCAGGAAGCTCAGGTAACGTCTCTTCTGTAGGAGCCACAGGTCGTGAAGCTTGTGTATCCACGTCGTCTTCTACATTGTCTTTTATTGACCACAAAAATGCACCAAAGCCAATCACCAATGCGAATACGCCAACAAGGCGCACAATAGGAAGTTTTCCAGAAACCGGGGCGTTAGATTGCGCATTTGATTGCGCGCTTCTGGCTGGTTTCCTACCTTTACCAGCCGGCTTCTTTTTTTGAGGAGAGCGTCCACGAGAGACATAATCGCGTTGAGCCATAGTCGGCAATATTCCTACTTGTTATCGTTGTTTGTATGCGTAAGAAAACGTCATATACCAAATCTTTATGAAGCAGCAGCTTTCCTGCACTTCAATCCTGCGGAAATTTTAACGTATTGCTACCCAACAAGCTAACTGAAATCGGTAGGATCAATATCTATCGACCACCTTACCTTCATTGCCTGTGGCAACGCCTGTAAAAATGGCAGCGCCAAACGTAGCGCATTGTGAAGCGGCGCACGCTTTTCATGACTGCATACCAGCATAAACCGAAACCTGCCTTGCCGCTTTTCAATCAAACAAGGAAACGGGCCATTTAACGCAATAGCATGCTGCTGGTGAAATACTTGTTTGCTGTCTTGTAAAAAGCGATAGGCCAAACTGCTGTCGGTCGCTTCTGCGCGAATGACAAACTGGCTAATAAAAGGGGGAAGCCCTGCCGCTTTTCGCTCCATTAAAGCGTGTCTGGCGAAATGCCCATAGCCGTTATGTACTAAATCTTGTAGCAAAGGATGGTGGGGATTGTGAGTTTGCAGCCACATTTCACCGGGTTTACTGGCGCGCCCTGCTCTTCCTGCAAGCTGAGTTACAAGCTGAGCGAGCTTTTCTGGTGCTCTAAAATCGGCACTAAAAAGTGCGCCATCACAATCTAGCACCGCCACTAAGGTTACATGCGGAAAATGGTGACCTTTTGATAGTATTTGGGTACCGACCAGAAGCTGGTACTCTTGGCGGTTTATTGCATCCAGTGTTTGGTGCAGTTTATCTTTGCCCCGCACGGTGTCGCTGTCTATTCGTACCTGTTTAACACCGGGAAATAAACTTGCAAGCCCTTGCTCGACTTGCTCGGTGCCCGTACCCGCCGTAACTAATTCATTGTGATGGCACGCTTCGCAGTTTGATGGCATTGAGCGCATGCCGCCGCAGTGATGACACTGTAAACGGTTCTGCGCTTTATGCACAGTATAAGGGCGGTCACAACGCTTACACATGACGGTTTCGCCACAGTGATGGCAAAGCAGCGCTGGCGCATAGCCTCTGCGATTCACAAACACCAATACCTGATTTCCCGCGTTGATATGCTGGCGCATTATCGTTAGCAAGCCTTGCGAAATACCGTAGTGAATGGGTTGGTCACGCGCGTCCAACACATGCTGATGCGTGCTTTTCGCCCCTCCCGCTCGCTTAGTTAACTGCAAATGGGCATAGCGACCGCTTAGCGCATTATTAAGTGTTTCGAGTGCGGGCGTGGCGCTGCCTAATAAAAGAGGAATATTGTGCTGCTTAGCCCGCATGGCTGCTAGGTCACGGGCGTGATAGCGAAGTCCATCTTGTTGTTTAAAAGACTCGTCGTGCTCTTCATCCACAATCAGCATGCCGGGGTTGTGCAGCGGCGTGAAAATAGCTGAACGGGTACCGATGATTATCCCGAGTTCACCAGCTCTTGCTCGCTGCCACACCTGTAGCCGTTCTTTATCAGAAAGCTGAGAGTGTAAAACGCCCACTGCAATACCAAAGCGCTTTTCAAAGCGTGACACCGTTTGCGGCGTCAGCCCAATTTCTGGCACAAGTATAAGCACTTGTTTTCCGTCGCACAGTAAGGGTTCGATGGCTTGAAGGTACACTTCCGTTTTACCGCTACCGGTAACCCCTTCAAGCAAACTTACAGCGAAATTGCCCTGCTGACGATTAAGTGCGGCAATGGCAACCGACTGCTCAGTATCTGGAATTGGCTTTTCAGACACCGATAACGAGGCAAGCCAACTGCCTGACTTAAATTCAGGCGCGACTTCTTCAATGCTTATCAATGACTTTTCGACGAGCGCTTTGACCGCAGGTGCGCCATACTGCTTGCGCGCTTGGGATGCTAATAAGGCACCACCAGCCATTGCAGTAAAACAGGCTTGTTGTTTAGGCGCCCGCGATAACGTGTCTGCAGTCGTTTGCTTACCTTCTTCAGTAAGCATTAGCATGTCTTGAGGTGTTGGCGCTGCTGACTCGCCTTTGCGCAATAAAACAGGCAGCATGGCGTGTAGCACTTCACCCGGCGCATGATGATAGTACTGCCACAGCCATTGGGCCATTTTCAGCAACACCTCGTCTATAATGGGGGTATCGTCCAGTACCGACTCAATGGCTTTTAGCTTGTTGGAGTTTTCAATGTCGCTTTCAGGTTTGTGTAGGGTTTCAACAACTACACCCACAAGTTTGCGCGGACCGAAAGGCACAACCACTCTTACACCCGCACTTAGTGCGTTATCGTGGGTATACGTGAAAAGTTGGCGCAGCGGCACTGGCACGGCAACTTGGATAAAGGCCATTGCGAAGGTTCTACCTTATTTGACGATTGTTACAGCGCGTAATGCGCTTACTAAGCTTCTTATGTTGAAACTAATTATACTGAGGCTTCTTGCAGACCTATACGTTACAGCAGTTTGCGCTGCTAACAGCTAGCTACACATTTTGCTATTGGCGCATGATTTTGCCACTAGAGCATCTGGCCCAGCCTTGAAAGACAAATATTTAAACATACTTTACAGGTAAGCATAAAAGGAATGTTTTTTGTTTGGCCTTTTTATACGGCTACCTTTTTATACGGCTGCCTTGTCTAGCTCTCTTGTTTAGCATTTGGCCAAAAACCGCTTGATCAAGGCCCTGCCATCCTTTATTATGCGCCGCTCTTTTGCGATAGGCTGTTCTTTGAACGACTTATCATTTGAATTAAGTAACGTATGGTGTGCGACTTCGGGTTGTATAGCGATACGGCCTTATTATGTGAGGTAACCCAATGAAACAAGATATCCACCCAAAATACGAAGCAATCACAGCAACTTGCTCATGTGGTAACGTAATGAACATTCGTTCTACGCTTGGTAAAGACATCAACCTAGACGTATGTTCTTCATGTCACCCATTCTACACTGGTAAGCAACGTAACGTTGACACTGGTGGTCGTGTTGATCGCTTCAAGAAGCGTTTCGGTGCATTGGGCAAAAAGTAAGCCTGATATCGAGTTCGAAAAAAGCGCCTTTATGGCGCTTTTTTATTGCTTAAAATTCACGCTTCACACAAACAAGGTGTGCCAAACAGCGCTTTACCGCCGTTATCCTACGTCAGGCCAGTACCTAGCCAGTGTAACAAGCCCTGCAACTTGCCTTTCTGAAAACGTTTTTAGCTTAATTTACAACATTCAGCGTAACCTAAACTCAGTGAAGGTTTTTAACATTAGATAAATGCCTGTCCCAATTGCCGCCACTCACTTTTTTACACTCTTCTTCGCTATCAAAATAAATACCAACGGGTGCTGACTTAATTGACGCTAAAGCAATATTCACTTGGTTTATGAAGTCTATATCCCAACCATTAGTTAACGCCCGCTGCTTCTCCTGCTCAGTATTAAACACGGCAATCACTTGCGGCGCTCTCCAATGCCCTATATGAGTTAGCCAAACAAATCCATTATTGGTAGATTTTACGCTTTCACACACATCGGTTAGCACGGTTATTAGTTTTCTTTCTGTCATATCCTCGCCTTCAGCGCGGATTTTGAGTGGGCTTTCACAGGATTTCATCAGAAATATTGGATGGAGAATTAACGAAGTATCTCCCTGCGTTCTATTTTCCTGATTTGGGTTTCTGTCCAATGCATTTATGAGAACGTAGATCCCTTTGATAGCTTTTTTTCATTCTCCACACAATAGACCTACAGAATGGCATAACAAGTCAAAATAAATAGTATGAATGGCAATTATAGCCCCATTTTACTGGTCTAATTAGTATGCCTAACCTACATTGGTATATGAGAATTCTGATCAGATATGTACACAGTGATTGGCTGTGTTAGAGTTGCGATCGGCACTTTGATAGTGAGCATTAATTCTGTGAATAATGCATTACTTTCAAGACTTGTGGCGCTTTTGGGTACATAAACCTGAGGCTTGTATCCATTAAGGTATGTGAACAAAATCAGTAAAGGTTAACGCCTAGTCTGCTTTTTCCACATGCCACCTTAGGGCGTATTGATGATTGCTGTAAAACAAAGATCAACAAGCCCTAGTGCTAACAACTATTTATAATCACTTTTGTCATTACTTGGTTGTAACGCGCTTACGTTTATCTACCTATAACTATAACGACAATAAAATAGCTACAGAGCGTGAACGAAAACACCGATGAACCCTACATCTAAGGATACCTTTTTACATGTCAGATTTTAGACAACGCGCACTCGACTATCACGCCAAACCCACACCTGGAAAAATCCGCGTAGAGTTATCTAAACCAGCCGACAGCGTCGATGACCTTGCTCTTGCCTATAGCCCAGGCGTTGCCGAGCCGGTCAGAGAAATTGCTGAAGATGCAGATAACGCCTATAAGTACACGGGTAAAGGAAACCTGGTTGCCGTTATCAGTAACGGAACCGCGATTTTAGGGTTGGGTAACCTAGGCCCACTGGCATCGAAACCTGTTATGGAAGGTAAAGCCCTTCTGTTTAAACGCTTTGCTGGCCTGGATGCCATTGACATTGAAGTGAAGCATCGTACAACCGAAGAGTTCATTAATACGGTAGCGAATATCGCTGACACATTTGGCGGCATTAACTTAGAAGACATTAAAGCGCCTGAATGCTTTGAGATTGAACAAGAGCTAATTAAGCGCTGTAAAATTCCGGTATTTCATGATGATCAGCACGGTACCGCTATTGTAACTGCAGCGGGCATGCTTAATGCTCTGGAAATTCAGGGTAAAAGCATAGAGAGCGCTAAAATTGTGTGTATGGGTGCCGGTGCAGCAGCGGTCGCTTGTATGGAACTGCTTATAAAGTGTGGTGCCCAGCGTGAGCGTATTTATATGCTAGACAGAAAAGGCGTTATCCATACTCGTCGCGAAGACTTAACTGAGCACAAAAAGCTATTTGCTAACAATACTGACAAGCGTACGCTTGAAGATGTAATGGAAGGTGCGGATATTTTTGTTGGTGTGTCTGGACCGGATGTTTTACCACCAGAAACCCTGGCCTTGATGGCAGAAAACCCAATTGTATTTGCATGTTCTAACCCAGACCCTGAGATAAAGCCTGAACTTGCTCACGAAGTACGTAAAGATCTTATTATGGCTACCGGACGCTCGGACTACCCTAACCAGGTTAACAACGTACTGTGTTTCCCGTTTATTTTCCGTGGAGCACTAGATGTTCGTGCAACGGCCATTAACGATGAAATGAAAGTAGCGGCAGTAGAAGCCCTTCGTGCTATCACGAAGGAGCCTGTACCAGAAGAAGTACTAGCTGCCAGTAAGAGTACTAGTCTGACATTTGGTAAGGAGTACATTATTCCTAAACCTATGGACCCGCGTTTATGCGAGCGTATTGCTACCGCCGTATCTAAGGCTGCGATTGAATCTGGTGTTGCACGCGTGCCTGAAAGCCCAGAAGAATAAAATTCTGGCGCATTAGGCAAAAAAATGGAGGGGCTAGTGCTCAACCTTTATTTGCTAAAAAGTGCGCTTCGAGAATACAAGTACATAAAAAACGGCGCCGTGTTGTAGGTTATCAACTAGCAATAACTTATAACAAAGCGCCGTTTCTCTTTAATACCAAATATCAGTCGTCTTCCGACACATCGTTTTCGAAGCTTGGATCAATGCCCATTTCTTCCATAATGCGTCTTGCTTCAGCCGGTACGCGATTGGGATTGTCTTTGCGCAGGTCATCATCGTTAGGCAATGGTTGACCGGTAAACGCATGCAAAAATGCTTCGCACAACAGTTCTGAATTAGTGGCGTGACGCAGATTATTGATTTGGCGGCGAGTACGCTCATCAGTAAGCGCCTTAAGCACATTAATAGGTATAGAGACAGTGACTTTCTTTACCTGTTCGCTCTTCTTGCCATGCTCTGCGTAGGGGTGAATATATTTACCGTTCCATTCTGCCATTGTACTAACTCGGTCTACTCTTTTTTATGTTATGAAGAGAAATTCTAAACAAGTTCACGAAAAGGTCAATTGAGCAGTGTAAACCTCTTGACGTCTAGACATATATTCTTTAATTTAGACGTCTAAACGTCTATAAGAATACATTTTTGAGAGAAAAAGCCATGGTTTCTTACGCACAAGGTATCGATGCATTAAACCAGTCCCTGTCGGAACTGCGTGATATTGATGTATCTTTTGAATTCTTTCCGCCTAAAACGGAAGCCATGGAACAGACCCTGTGGAAGTCAGTTGAACGTCTCGCGCCACTAAAGCCAAGCTACATGTCGGTAACCTACGGCGCGAATAGCGGTGAGCGTGACAGAACCCACGACGTTGTAAAACGCATTCAGCAGCAAACCGGTGTCGCGGCGGTTCCTCACTTGACCTGTGTTGATGCTAGCCGTGATGAGCTTAAGCAAATTGCAAAAGACTACTGGGACTCAGGTATTCGCCGTATTGTTGCGCTTCGTGGCGATTTACCGCCAGGAGTAGAAAAGACAGAGATGTATGCCTCTGATCTTGTTGCCTTGCTAAAAGACGTTGCCGATTTTGATATTTCTGTTGCTGCCTATCCAGAGAAGCACCCTGAAGCACCAAATGCGCAGTTTGATTTACTAAGCCTTAAGCGCAAAGCAGAAGCAGGTGCCACAGAAGCGATAACCCAGTTCTTTTTCGATACGAGTGTGTACCTTCGATTTAGAGACCGTGCAGCCGCAGCGGGTGTCGACTTAGATATCGTTCCGGGTATTTTGCCGGTAACCAACTACCAAACACTGGTGAAATTTGCGGGGTTCACAAATGTTCATGTGCCGGGATGGTTACACAAAATGTTCGACGGCCTTGATGCCGACGACCAAGCCACACGTAACCTAATAGGTGCTAACATCGCCATGGATCAGGTAAAGGTATTGGCTAAAGAAGGGGTAAAACACTTCCATTTCTATACGTTGAACCGCAGTGAATTAAGCTACGCCATCTGTCACATGCTCGGTGTGCGCTCAGGCACTTAATACATACAACAATCAAGATCGTGCTTACGTTTTTTAACGAAGCACTCCACAAAAGGCGCAGTCAATGCGCCTTTGTTGTATAAAGCCTGCATTAAACTTTGCCACCAAGGCCGCCCGCAGTTACCATCTGATATAACATGTAATGAACTATCGATGCTTTATAACAGTCCGCATAGATAAGACCGCGCTGTTTACCATTTACACGGTATCGTCAGGAGAAATTGAGTGGATTTAGACAAGGTTAAAGCCTTATATAACAATGTTACTCCTCAGGTTAGAGATCTCTTTAGCATCTTCATAAAGCGCTGTAGAGAAGACAATATTACTATCTCTGCTGGGCACTTAGCCTATGTAACGTTGTTATCTTTAGTACCATTTATCATGGTGACCTTTACCATTATGTCGGCTTTTCCTGCCTTCGCATCTGTGAGAAGCAAGCTCGAACATTTTGTTTTTAGCAACTTTGTACCTACCGCCAGTGATGTGGTGCATAAATACATGACCGATTTTGTAGGCAATGCCTCACAAATGAGTGCTATTGGTATTTTGTCGCTACTGGTCGTTGCGTTAATGCTTATATCAAACGTAGATAAAACCCTGAATAGAATTTGGCGTACGCAAAGTGACAGACCGATTGTGTATACCTTTGCTATTTACTGGATGGTGATCACTCTTGGTCCTATGTTAATCGGCTCCAGTGTGGTGGTCAGTTCTTATTTAACTGGATTAGCGGCATTCACCGAAGAATACACACCAGGTCTTGGTACTTTCTTACTCAGCCTTGTACCAAGCGGCGCAGCCATGCTTGCTTTCACCATTTTATACATGGTGGTTCCTAATAGAAGGGTCTTTGCTCGTCACGCACTGGTGGGCGCTATCGTGGCTACTATCGCTTTTGAAATTACCAAGTCAGGCTTTGCGCTATATGTTACGAACTTTCCTTCGTACGAACTTATTTACGGCGCGCTTGCAGTGGTACCTATTCTGTTTTTATGGGTATATTTGTCGTGGATAATTGTGCTGTTTGGTGCTGAATTTACCTGCAGCCTGGGTGAAGCGTTTGAAAACCGAAAAGCAGAAAACGAACCCCGCAAGGTACCTCAAGAATAACCAGCCCTTCAGGTTTAAAATAAAAAAGGGAGCTTCTCGCTCCCTCTCTATCTATTACTGCTTAAAAGCTAGTTTTTCATTGAAGAAATAAACGCATCAGACTCTGCAATAGCAGAATTCATTTGTCTGATAAGCTGAGCGACGTTGTTCTCGATAGTAGAGAGCTCGCCCTGCAGCGCGCCTATCGCGCTGGCATTTAAATTGTGCTTCAAGTACAGCACATTATCTTGAAGCGCGCTTAATACCGGCGGCATTTTACTTTCCGCTTTGCGCATAGCCGTCATTAGTGAAGCGTAACGACGTTTAGTTTCGCGAAGCTTCGCCGCACTATCTCGCTTCAGCGATGCGTTCTCATACTTCTCTAGCTCTTCAGACCATTCATCGAATAAAGCCTCAGCTACACTTTCCACCTTGTCTATACGTGAACTCACTTCTTCCGAGGCGGCAACACTATCTTCGTACTGACCGTTTAATCGATTGTAAACATCTTCAAGCTCACCGCCATCAAATGCAACGGCCGCGCTGAATGCCTCCAGCGCCGAATTAAACTGCTCTTGAGCGTCTTCTTGTGATTCTTTCGCGTTTTCAACGCGGTCTACTAAGATATCACGCTTTTCAACGCCCACCTTTTCCCATGCTGCGTAATATGCAGACTGACACCCACTAAGGGCAAGCATAGCAACAAATGCTGATGCAAGTAGCTTCATGCGGTTACTCCACCTCTAAAGCGCGCTGCGCTTATAATACTGATTAGATGCAAAATGGCACCTAATGGCCAGAATACGATAGCGAGAACGACGGTCGCAGCCAGGGCATAGCACACGCCTACGGTAATGAAATAGAACAGCGCGCCCAGTATTCTGCCTTGAACCAAATGACCTAAACCAGGAATAAAGAAGTTACAAATTGCGGCGATTACATTACCGCCCGATCCTTGACCTGCCATATAAACATCCTCGCATTTATGACTATAATATGATTAGCTAGCACGTAATGACACTTGTTCTATAGTATACACTTAAGATTTATCGCTTATTTTACAAGCATAAACAGCGTTGAAGCAGTCAGCACGCAACCGTTTGTATAACAATAAACTAAACTAAAACAGGCACTCACACAACGCGCAGAAACAAAATGAAACGACTTTACCCCGATGTTACCTACTATGAAAATGGATTTATCGAAGTGGGAAGTGGGCATTCGCTTTACTTCGAGCAAAGTGGTAATCCAAACGGCATCCCCGTACTCTTTATTCACGGAGGTCCAGGTGCAGGCTTACCCCCTAATTACAAATGCTTTTTTGACAGCAATAAGTATCGCATTATCGGCTATGAGCAACGTGGTTGCGGCCGCTCTACGCCTATAGCTGACACGCTAAATAACGACACGTGGTCGAATGTTGAAGATATCGAAGCATTGCGTACACACCTTTCAATTCCAAAATTTCTCTTGTTTGGCGGTTCGTGGGGTTCGACACTCGCCCTGCTCTACGCGTTAAAGTACACGCCGCGAGTGACAGGACTCATTCTACGTGGCGTATTTTTAGCTCGACAGGAAGACAGGGATTGGTTTTTATCGCCAAATGGCTGTGCAGCTCAGTTATTTCCCGAGTATTACCGGAAATTTACAAAAGATGTGCCTAAGCCTGTGACCTCTAATTCAGTGTGTGATTTCTATAGCGCAATGGTGCGTTCTAGCAATGATGTACTAAGACATTCAGCGCTTAAAAGATGGTACCAATGGGAAGAGAGACTTTCTCGTATAACTCTACCACCTGGTGTGGGTGATTCGACAACTAATTACCCTATGCAGCTGGTCACCTGTCTAGCCACATTGGAATGCCATTTCCTATCTAACCAATGCTTCCTAGATGAAAACTATATTCTTGAAAACATTAGTAAAATAAGTCATATTCCTGGAACAATTGTACATGGTCGTTACGACATGATCTGCAAAACAGAAGCGGCGGAGGCACTTCACAAAGCGTGGCCTCAAAGTCAGCTACAAATTATCCCCGACGCGGGGCACAGTACTTCCGAGCCTAGTATAGGTTACGCGCTCTGCCGTGCTACCCGCGACATGTCTCGCTTTATTCAGGAGTCGTCAAAGTGATAGGACTAATTCAACGCGTATCGGAAGCCAATGTCACCGTTGCCGGTAATGTTATCGGCGAAATTGGTAAAGGCATGCTGGTGCTCTTGGGTGTAGAGAAAGAAGACGGTGACGCGGAGATTGAGAAACTAGCAAATAAGCTCTGTCGATATCGCATGTTCAGTGACGAAGACGGAAAAATGAATCTAAATGTTGAGCAAGTGGGAGGCGAAATACTGGTGGTCTCTCAGTTCACACTCGTAGCCGATACGCAGAAAGGTAATCGTCCTGGTTTTTCACGCGGTGCATCGCCAGAACACGGCCAAGCCATTTATGAAAAGTTCGTTCAGTCTCTAAAAAATAAAGGTATGGTGGTGGCCACCGGCGAGTTCGGCGCTGATATGCAAGTAGGCCTAATTAATGACGGCCCCGTCACCTTTCAATTTAGCGTTTAGCGGGTAAAATCGTACGCTTCGTCAGCATCCCAAACTTGCTTACATAATTAAGCTTGTACCGCATGTATTCTTACGTTTAAATACTCGTTCATTCATTTAAGAAGGCCGGTTTATTGTGTACAAGGTAGTCACACCAAAAAGCGATGCCGAGTTTGAAGCCTATTTTCATTTTCGGTGGGAACACTTACGCCAGCCATGGAATTTCCCTCCAGGCTCTGAAAAAGACGAATATGAACAAGTCGCAGAGCACCGTATTATTACTAACCGAAATGGCGAAATTGTAGCTTGCGGCCGTGTGCATTTGAACACAGCCGAAGAGGCACAAATTCGTCATATTGCGGTTCACCCAGGCCATCAACGCAAGGGCTTAGGCCAAATGATCATGGCCGCACTAGAAAACGTTGCGAAAGACTTGGGCGCCGAGCGAGCTGTAACGAACAGCCGCGAAATATCTATCGACTTTTTTAGCGCATGTGGCTTTGAAGTTGAGCGTGAAGCGCCTAACGAGCTAGGCATGCTTAAACGTCAACAAATGGTCAAGAAGTTCACTGAAAACAACACATTAGTACTTCACCCTAAGTGGTGTAAATCACTGCAAGAGACATGGTCTGAGACCATTCCCATTACCGAGCACATGGGAATTAAGCTTTACCAGTACACAGGCCGCACGCTTGAAACCCGTGCATCATTAAACAAAAACATCAATATTCACGGCACTATGTTTGCTGGCAGTATTTTTTCTCTAGCTACACTAACTGGCTGGGGCATGATTTACTTGCAGCTTAAAGAGCGTGGATTAGACGGTGACATTGTATTGGGCGATGGTGATATCCATTACCACAAACCCATCACGATGAAACCAAGGGCAATCTGTAATATTGAAACCTTGTCTGGAAAATTCAAGCCGCTAGAGAACGACAACAAGGCAAGGTTTGAGCTGAGTGTGGCAATTTTAGATGGCGACACCCCTGTGGCGGAATTTGAAGGGGTATTCTACGTACTTCCTCCCTCTAAAAATGAAGAAGAGTAGCGTTACGGATTAGCGATCATCACTAATTCGTACGAGCCGTCACTAAGAACAAAAATCCACTCATAAAAAAAGCGCCGTTAAGGCGCTTTTTACGTCGTTAAGCTATGTGTAAGCTATGCACTGCGTGTACTACGCGACCATAGCTGCTTGAAGCTTTTTCATCGCGTTCTTTTCAATTTGACGAACACGCTCTGCAGAAACCTGATATTTATCAGCTAAGTCTTGCAGAGTAATCTTGTTGTCTGCTAACCAACGAGTTTCGATGATATCTTGGCTACGCTCGTCTAGCGTTTTAATCGCTGAGTACAAGCGCTTGCTCGCCGCTGTATCCCAGTCGTTGTTGATTACGTCAGTTTCAACATCTGAAGATTTGTCTTCTAAATACTGAACTGGCGCAAAATTGCCTGTTTCATCTTCGTCCGCAGTTAAATCGAACGCTTGGTCTTGAGAACTCATACGCGCTTCCATTTGAAGCACTTCTTTTGTACTCACGCCTAATTCGTTCGCTACTGTTTGCACTTCGTCATGAGTAAACCAACCAAGACGCTTCTTCGCCTTACGAAGGTTAAAGAACAGTTTGCGCTGCGCTTTGGTTGTCGCAACTTTCACTATTCGCCAGTTTTTAAGTACAAACTCATGAATTTCTGCTTTGATCCAATGTACCGCGAAAGAAACCAAACGTACGCCCACTGTTGGGTCGAAACGCTTAACGGCTTTCATCAGACCGATGTTACCTTCTTGAATTAAGTCGGCTTGTGGTAAGCCATAACCTGAGTAAGATTTTGCAATGTGCACAACAAAACGAAGATGTGACATTACTAGCTTACGAGCGGCTTGTAAGTCTTCGTCTTCGCGAAGGCGCACTGCCAACTCGCGCTCTTCCTCAGCGCTAAGCATATCAATGCTGCTTACAGCTTGGATGTAGCCTTCAATGCTACCGCTGTGTGGCACTGACAGGGCCATAGATTGCAAATTGTTGCTCATTGTTCACCTCATTTATTGCCGCTTCATATTAGCAAAGTAACCAAAGCTGCGCGAGACCTAATTAAGATATGAAGTCTAACCGATATGTAGGTATAGTGACTATTTCTACAATATCAAGACCTAAATTAAGAAAAAAAGTTCAACTCTTAAGCTTGCGGTCCATTTACGAATGCATTCACCGCAAACACTATAAGCCTAGACTATCGACTTCACATCGAATGACACGCTGCATTTTCTGGCGTCGTGCCTTTGGGTCGGTCATTTAACCACTACATCATTATACTTTAATTACACATACCAAAGTGAAGGCTAATCTCACTGGTATGAAATCCAACGCTTATTTATTACACGCTAGTTACCCGAAACATAAGATTTCCACTATCTCTAAGATAAGTCAGCAAGGTGCCTACGCGTCAATACAGTATATAAACCTTGTATAAGTCATCTTATACCTTGCTTTTCTGGCTGGAAACTGAAAATAATAGATTGAATTAATCGATTTTGCACTACAACCGCTGTACAGCATTTTCCAGACAACAATTATAAAAGACTGGAAGGGAAATACTTAAGGAAAGGAGTAAGGCAAGTGAAGCAAAGAGGATCTTGATGTTTGCTTACGTCGCTAGACAGCCCATATTTAATGTAAACAGAGAAGTTTACGCCTACGAACTACTTTTTCGTGTTGGAGAAGATAACTGCTTTCCCGATATACCTCCTGACGAGGCTACCTCGAAAATTCTTACCTCTACCCATTTAAGCTTAGGTATTGAGGAGATAACCGGAGATAAGAAAGCCTTCATCAACTTTCACCGCGACACACTTATGTTTCGTTTTCCGACCTCTCTGGATGCAAGCAAAGTGGTCATTGAGATTGTAGAAACCGTTGACGTTGATGATGCGCTGGTAGCCGCTTGCAAACATATTCGAGGTCTTGGCTATCCTATTGCTCTTGACGACTATGACATGAAAGGGAAGTGGGAAGCATTCATTCCATTTACCAGCATAGTCAAAATTGACATTACAGAGATCCCCCACGAAAAAATTCCCGCCCTTGTCGAACGCTTCAAGTCGAACAAAATACAGTTGGTTGCAGAAAAAATTGAGACCTATGAAGAATTCAATAAATTCAAAGATATGGGTTTCGACTATTTCCAAGGATACTTTCTAGCTAAACCCGAAATCGTAAGGCACAGAAAGTTAGGGCCCAGCAGCCTAACTATGATGGAGTTACTTACGCTAAGTAGCCAGGCAAAGCTTAATTTCGATGAAGTAAACAAAATCATTGAACGAGATCCCTCGCTTACTTACTTGCTGCTGCGGTTTATCAACAATCCTCTGGTCAACAAGCGACATAAAATAACGTCACTTAAACACGCGTTAACCTTTATGGGCGAAGTAGAAGTGAAGAAGTTCATATCATTGCTGGCTCTTGCAAACCTAAGCGATGGTCAGCCTACTGAGCTAATGCAAATGGCGCTTGTTCGCGCAAAGTTCTGTGAACTGGTCTACACCCAGCTTAAAGGTGCCGATGACCCGTTAAAAGGTTTTCTTACTGGCCTGCTTTCTTTGCTTGATGCCATGATGGAACAGCGAATTGACGATTTGGTCAGCAAGGTTCCAATTAGTGACGACGTTAAAGATGCCCTGTGCGGAAGCCCTGGTGTGCTTCGCAACTGCCTGACGCTGTCACAATTCTTTGAAAGAGCTAAATGGACGGGCATTCAGCAATTCGCAACAAAGTATGGTGTTAAACAGAGTCTTCTGCATAGTTATTACAACGAAGCGATAAAGTGGGCTAAACACATTCATAAGGCCGCTTTGAACGACAACTAAGCCTACGATTACGCCAGTTGATGTGAAATTAATCGTTGAATAGTTGTTAGATTGCGCTTACATATCATAGACTAGGGTCAGTTCTTTTGGATTACACATTAAAGAACACCTAACCTTAGCGTGTGACGTAGCGCTAGCTAAGCCTCTAAATATAACAATAAAAATAACCTTAACCGTGTTGTATCAGGAATAGATTATGTTCGCGTTTATAGCTCGCCAGCCTATTTTAGATAAAAGCAAAAGTGTTTTCGCCTATGAGCTTCTGTTCAGAGATGGAAAGTCTGGTGCTTATCCGGAACATAACGAAGAGAAAGCTAAGTACATTTCTGAGCACTTCCATCCACTTGGGCTTGATGATATCAGCGGCGAAAAAACGTCTTTTATCACGTTCTCGTCAGATACAATTATTTCGCGCTTTCCTACATCGCTTAATCCTGAGTCGGTAGTGGTTGAACTGGCTGATCCAACCGACAACACCAGCGGACTATTCGAAGCATGCCAGCACATAAAGCAACTTGGCTTTAAGCTAGCTATCGATGATCCCATGATGGTGGGTTCAAAACACGACATATTTCCTCTTATCGATATTGTGAAAGTCGATGTGACAAAAACCCGCTTTGAGACCATTGAAAAGCACATTCCGCGCTATCACGATGCGAACGTGCAATTAGTGGCGGAACAGGTTGATACGCAAGATAATTTTTCAACGTGCGTAGATTTGGGTTTCGACTTCTTCCAAGGTTATTTTTTCTCGCAACCGGAAGCACGTATTCTACGACAGCTTCCTGCGTCTAAAATGAACATTGTTGATTTGATGGGCGAAAGCTCTAGCAGCGACTTTGACATAGACCGTATCAGCCAAATTATAGAGCGAGACGCCACCTTAAGCTTCTTATTGCTGAAGTTTATCAATAACCCCACTATTAATAAGCGTTACAAAATTACATCACTAAAGCACGCGCTTAATTACATGGGTGAAGTAGAGATTAAGAAATTCATCGCTTTGTTAAGTTTAACTAACTTAGGCGATGAAAAGCCCCTTGAAATCATTCATATGTCGTTAGTTCGCGCTAAGTTTTTCGACTTACTTGCTGAGCGTAGAGGTCTTAGAAATAATCCGCCCATCTCCTTTTTGGTTGGTTTATTTTCGCTTCTTGAAGGGTTACTTGATCAGTCTATGACAGACATTGTAAAGCAGCTGCCGCTTTCCGATGAGGTTAACGATGCACTACTTGGCAAGAACTTAGAAATGAACAGCTATATGACTTTGGTTCGCGCCTTTGAAAGCGCCCTTTGGATGAATGTTATAAAACAAGCTAAAGTGCTCAATATTGACCAGAAGCAGCTGCATATGCTGTATAACCAAGCCATCATTTGGGGCAATGGAGTGCGCAGCGCTATCTCCTCACACTACCCCCGTGCGATAGCTTAAGTACAAAACTAAGAACACGCCTACTTACCACCAATAACGTCATACAGTGACTTATATATTTTGCACTGTAGGCGTGTAAGTATACTCACGTCTACGACTACTTGGGCTCTATTTCCCTTACATGACGCTGCACAGAGATAAGTGAGCCCAGTAAACCGAGCAGCACCGATAGTCCCAGCATAGTCAGCAATGCAGAACCGGTTAATCCGGTAATGTTGAAATCCTTCTGATACATAGCGGCAAACGTAGTGATGCTGCTATCCATCCACCATAGTATGATAATAACGGCAAACCACGCCATTAGTCCGCCCAATAGGCCATACCAGAAGCCTGTATATAAAAACGGGCGATGGATAAACGCATCGGTTGCGCCAACCAGCTTCATCACTACGATTTCGTCATACTTGTTCAAAATATTCAGACGAATGGTGTTACCAATAATTAGTACAACGGCGATGAAAAGTAGTAATCCTATTAGCGTAACCAAGTCTCTGGCAATATCGATAACGGCATATAAACGCTCTAACCATTCGATATCCAGTTTACCTATATCAACTTCACGCTGCTGTCGCAGTTTATCTAGCAGTGCTTTGGCTGCCGTCGGCGACGCGTGTTTTTCGTTTGGCGTTACTAGCACTACATCAGGCAGTGGGTTTTTCTCTAGATAGGCGATGGCATCGCCCAATCCTGACAAGTGCTGAAATTCTTTAAGCGCATCATCCGCTGGAATATAAACAACGCTGTCTATTTCAGACCAGCTATTTAATCGTGCCACCAGCTGTTGCGAACTTGCCGCGTTGATATCTGGCTTTAAAAACAGAGATATTTCTGAAGCCTGATCCCAGCCTGCTGTAATTTTCTCAGTATTTTTCACCATGATATAAAGCGTACTAGGTAGCGTAATACTCAGGCCTAGTACCCCAATAGTCATTAAAGATGCCAGCGGCTGACGCCACAGCTCTCCAAGACTCGCCAGCGCTTGGCGTACATGGCTGACAAAGAACATCACAATAGATTGAATAAAGCCCACTTTGGCAGAAGACGCCCCTTTTGCACGCCCTTTAAACAAAATACTCATGACCAGGCTCCTTCACTGCTGGCTGAACTTGTGCCATCAAGATCATCAGTAAGGCCATCGGTGATCATTTGACCATTTTTGAGGGTCAGCGTGCGATAACGCATGCGAGCAATCAGCCCTAAATCATGGGTTGCAATAAGTACTGACACGCCCGCTTGATTGAAGTCTTCGAAAAGACGAATAATTTCCATAGAAAGCTTGGGGTCGAGGTTACCGGTCGGTTCGTCTGCCAGCAGTAACGGGGGTTTATTTACTACTGCTCGCGCGATCCCCACTCGCTGCTGCTCACCACCAGACAACGTAATAGGCAGGCAACGCGCTTTATCTCTTAGCCCTACCATTTCAAGCGCAGCTTCTACGCGCTTGCGAATTTCTTTGTGGGTGTAACCCTCAATGACTAGCGGTAACGCCACGTTGTCAAAAACCGACTTGTCCATTAGCAGCTGGTGACTTTGGAAGATCATGCCGATATCGCGGCGTATATAGGCAATATCTCGACGGGTAATGGCGTTAAGGTCGTGGCCATTAATAAGAACGCGCCCTACTGTTGGGCGCTCCATTAGGCTGATAAGTTTAAGTAGCGTGCTTTTTCCTGCGCCAGAATGCCCTGTCAAAAAGGCCATTTCACCCGGCGCAATATGAAAATTCACCTTGCTTAGCGCACGTTGTCCGCCCGGATAGGTTTTGCTTACCTGCTCAAACTTTATCATTATTTTTCCCTACCGCTTTGCTGGTTTTAGCTTTCAGGTGTGTCCATTTCGCTAAACAACGCATCAATAAATTCTTGTCCGTCAAACTGGCGTAAATCATCAATGCTTTCGCCAACACCTATATACCTTATAGGAATTTTGAACTTATCGGCAATAGAGAATATAACGCCGCCTTTTGCTGTGCCGTCTAACTTGGTAAGCGTGATGCCTGTTAAGCCCACGGCTTCATTAAACAACTTGGCTTGGCTAATGGCGTTTTGCCCTGTACCTGCATCCAATGTAAGCATAACTTCGTGAGGCGCATTCGGATTAATTTTCTTCATTACGCGAACCACTTTCTTAAGCTCTTCCATCAAGTTGTTCTTATTTTGCAAGCGCCCTGCCGTGTCGGCAATAAGGATATCTGTGCCGCGCGACTTCGCTGCTTCTAGTGCATCGTAAAGTACCGATGCACTGTCAGCGCCAGTGTGCTGTGCGATAACCGGAATATCGTTGCGCTCGCCCCATACTTGAAGCTGTTCAACCGCCGCCGCTCTGAAGGTATCACCCGCAGCAAGCATCACTTTCTTACCTTCTTGCTGGAACTGCTTAGCTAGCTTACCAATAGTTGTGGTTTTACCTACGCCATTTACGCCAACCATTAAGATAACGAATGGACCTTCACTGGAATCATGGGCCTGCATCACTTCTGACAGAGGCTGATTCACTTGAGACAACATGCCTGACATTTGTTGCTTCATGATGTCCAGCAAGGCTTCGGCATCTTTTAAATCTTTTCGAGAAGCACTGTCGGTGAGGTGATCGATGATTTTTTGCGTAGTGTCCATACCCACGTCAGCAACTAACAGTTGTGTTTCAAGATCTTCGTACAGCTCGTCATCGATGGTTTTGCCTTTAAACAGGCTAACAATACCACTGCCTAGGTTTTCTTTTGTACGAGATAGGCTTTCTTTTAAACGTGCGAATAACGACTTTTTCTCTTTCGGCTTTTCTTCGGCTTTGGCTTTAGCTTGCGCTTCAGCCTCTGCCTTTGCGCGAGCCTCTTCTTCCGCTTTAGCCTTCGCCTGTGCTTCAGCTTCTGCCTTTGCACGAGCCTCTTCTTCCGCTTGGGCTTTCGCCTGTGCTTCAGCCTCTGTCTTTGCACGCGCTTCTTCTTCCGCTTGCGCCCTCGCCTGCGCTTCAGCCTCTGCCTTTGCGCGGGCCTCTTCTTCCGCTTTAGCTTTAGCCTTCGCCTGCGCTTCAGCTTCTGCCTTAGCGCGAGCCTCTTCTTCCGCTTGCGCCTTCGCCTGTGCTTCAGCCTCTGTCTTTGCGCGGGCTTCTTCTTCCGCTTGGGCTTTCGCCTGTGCTTCAGCTTCTGCCTTTGCACGCGCTTCTTCTTCAGCTTTAGCCTTCGCCTCTGCTTCAGCTTCTGCCTTTGCGCGAGCCTCTTCTTCCGCTTGCGCCTTCGCCTGTGCTTCAGCTTCTGCCTTAGCGCGCGCTTCTTCTTCGGCTTTAGCCTTCGCCTTTGCGCGGGCCTCTTCTTCCGCTTGCGCCTTCGCCTGTGCTTCAGCCTCTGCCTTTGCGCGGGCTTCTTCTTCCGCTTGGGCTTTTTGTTTCTCTGCTTTTTTGTTCTTACTGAACCAGCCAAAAAGTTTCGACATCGTTAGGACAAATCCTTATAAATTCTTAGCAATTTCGGCTACACTTGCCGCCTAATGTATGAACGCATGATACCATTGTCAGCCACTATGAAGCGAGTTTCTCGCCCTACTCGGGCACCATCTTCTGCAAAAAAACCTTATTCATCCCAAAAAGGGAAAAAATCAGGGAAAACCCAAAGCACAAATAGTCCTGGGCAAATACGCATTATCGGTGGCCAGTGGCGTGGTAGAAAGTTACCCGTACTCAATGCAGAAGGGTTAAGGCCAACTACAGACAGAAACAAAGAAACCTTGTTTAACTGGTTAATGCCGTACATAAACGATGCACGCTGCTTGGATGTATTTGCGGGTTCTGGTGGACTAGGTTTAGAAGCTCTGTCTCGCTATGCAGCACATTGTGATTTTATAGAGCTGGATAAACAGGCAGCAAGCCAGCTTAAAAGTAATCTTACCTTATTAAAAGCAAATGAACTGGCGTCAGCAACCGTTCATCAAGGGGACGCACTAGGTATTTTAAAAGGCATCAGCCAAGCGCCTTACGATATTGTTTTTGTCGATCCGCCTTTTGCGAAATCATTGGTAGCACCTACGCTGGCTGCGCTAGAAGATAACAAACTTGTTCATAGTGGTAGCGTGGTGTATTTAGAGCACGAAAGTGCGCTAACAACACCCGCTCTCCCCGCCCATTGGCAAATCATTAAAGACAAACAAACTAGCGCGCTGCGCTATATGTTAATTGAGGTATGTTGATTGATAACGATTGAAGTGCCTCAATTGAGTAGAGATAAGCCGTGACCTTTAACTAAGTACACGGCTTTTATTGAGCATAAGAGCTAAGGATCTGTTGCTCGTTTTACCTAAGCAAGATCAAGTTGCATTGTCATTAAAGCTCAAGACCAATATTGGAGATTCCAGCTTCCAAGGCAAGTGCTTTCATTTCGTCTGCCGCTTTCGCTGGGTATTTGGCTTGCTCTACATAATCAAGCAATTCGTTTTGTACCTCAACTTCAAACTCCATCAGCGGATGCCCTTTTATAGTCTCGTCATCGGCTTCTTCGCTTTCTAGCAAATAGGCTTCTACGCTGCCTTGCGATAACTTGCTGATGACCACTGCGCCTTGCGGATCGTCGCCTGCCATCAAATTTAGCAAACCAGCTAGACCGATAGCTGCATCAATTGCTGGATAAACGCCATAGTTTTCATGCTCACTGGTATCAGGTGTAGCCACTTCAACTTTCTCAAGCTGTACCGCAATGTTGAATTTGCTCTTGGGTGATTTCAACGTTTCCCACACCAAATTCAAACAGTTGCGCAATGCGCTTGCATCACCACTTTCCGTTAATTCACAGAAAAGCGTGTAGTTGGGTAGCATACGCTCAAGTAATGCAGCACCGAATGCAACGGCTTTCCAGCCTTCCAAGGCGCGAACGCGCCCAAAGGTATTAAGTTTTTGCTTTGCCATTTAAAGGGCTCCAGTGGCATGCATGAAATATTGGGTAACGCCATCCAGCAACATTTGGATAGCAATCATAACTAGGATCATACCCATTAATCGCTCCATCGCAACTAGACCGCGCTCCCCCAGAATTTTATGGAACACATTTGAAAATAGTAAGATCACTGCGCTTATCGACCATGAAGCCGCAAGCGCAATCGACCAGTCAGCCATTCTGTCTGGCGCTTGGTTGGCAAGAAGAATAAGCGCAGCCAGCGTTGAAGGGCCCGCTATCATAGGAATAGCTAGAGGTACTAGAAAAGGCTCTTCACCTACAGCTAATCCACTGGGGTTGCCCGATGATGGAAAAATCATTTTAAGCGCAATAAGGAACAGAATAATTCCCCCAGCGATACTTACAGTCTCTTGTTCCACGTTCAGAAAGTTGAGAACCGATTGGCCACTGAACAAAAAGAGAAACAGGATGCCAAGAGCAAATAATAATTCTCGAATTAGGATGACTTGACGACGCTTTGGTTCTATCGATTTGAGTACCGACATGAACACAGGGAGGTTACCTAAGGGATCCATGATCAAAAAGAGCATGATGGCAGCAGACCAAGTATCCATTTTTTTACTGTCTCCGGTTGTGAGGCTAAGCCCGTTTGCGCGTAAACCATTGAGTATAACTCAAAGTTCTTACAGATGGTCGTTTTAGGCGCGCAATGGTAAACCAAGCTGACTTAGTTAAAAACACCTTTTAAGGCATGATTGTTTTTCATTTATCTAGAGCCTGCAAAAAATACTCGAAAAATAACGAAAGTGCGCTTTACTAAAGCGTAGGGAGAAGTGTTTGTCATTTCTAAGCGGTGTTTTCGCCTTATTCACGGTCAGAATTCAAACAGCCCAATTGGCTTTTTCTACACCTTTTGGATAATGTCTTATCTCCAGAGCTTTTGATGTAATAGTGGGTAACATCATTTTGTTTAACGTTTTGTTCTACGCATTGTTCGGCGTTGGAACCTGTTAATCCTCAATAAGAACAACCAAAAATAGGAAATATTGCAATGAGTTTGATGACTGTTAAAGAAGTGGCTGCTTTTCTTGGCGTACAAGAAGTGCGCGTAGAGCGCCTTGAGCGTGAAAGCCTTTTGGTTTCGAAAGATAAAGACACCGACGGTAACCCACTTTTCGACAGTGGCGACGTTGAACGCTATAAAACGCTAGCCGAGCGTTTAGGCGGGATCTAATTTACAGAAAAAGGGCGTGATTTTTTACAAAGTCACGCCCTTTTTATTTTTTGCGCGAAGCGACGTTATTTCAAGTAACGCTATTCGCTTTGCTTCTACTCATCCACGTGGCACAACGTGCGACGTTTAAAAATAGAGTAGAGTAGCGTTCGACAGCCATAGGAGGCGTCGAACGCTATTTTATTTATGCACTGAAGTCTTTCAGCATTCTCGCAATTGAGCGAATACCTTTCGCTGTTGCCCCTACCGGCATTTCAGATGTTGCCCCGCCATGGTAAGCAGCGGCTAAATCCAAATGTACCCAGCCTTCTGGCTTAACAAAGCGTGATAAGAAGCCCGCAGCGTTTGATGCACCGCCACCACCGCCACCTTTCATCGGGCGACTGTTTGCTGTATCTGCGAACGCCGATGGACAGCGCTCTGCGTGGAAATCTTCAAGTGGTAGCGGCCAAAAACGTTCGTTTTCTGCCTTTGCTGCTTTAAGCATTTGTTCGCGGGCATTATCATCTAACGAGAATACGCCATGGTAGTCAGAAGCCAGTGCAACCACTGCAGCACCGGTTAGCGTTGCTGCATCAATAATCAACGGTGCGCCCGTTTCCGTTGCCGCCATAAGGCCATCAGCCAACACTAAACGTCCTTCAGCATCGGTATTAACCACTTCAACGGTTACCCCATTTTTGTAGGTAAGCACATCACCCAACTTATAAGCGTGACCGCTAATAAGGTTTTCTGCACAGCACAAAATAAGCTGAATACGCTTTTCACTGCCTTGAGAAATAGATAGCCCTAATGCCCCTGTTACCGTCGCAGCGCCGCCCATGTCACATTTCATATCTAACATGCCTTCGCTTGATTTAATGCTGTAGCCACCGCTGTCGAAGGTGATGCCTTTTCCAACTAGCACGGCATCAACTGGCGCATCCGTATTACCTGTTGGGTTGTAATCAAGTACCAGCATTGCAGGCGGACGTTCACTACCGCGGCCCACATTATAAATGCCAATCCACCCCTGCTCTTTAAGATCTTCACCTACCGTCATTGAGTAGGTTACCTTGTCACCACCCAGTGACTTAAGCCACTGTGCTGCTCGGGTTGCTAAGGTTTCAGGGCTTAGATCTTCAGGTGTTTCGTTTACCAGCTGACGGGTAAATAGTAACGCCGCATATTCTTGCTCTAGCGCTTCTTTGTCAGCCGTTTCGGCCCATTTTATTGACGCTGGTTTGCGGGCACGCGTGAAGCTAAGTGCAAAAGCCCACTGCTGCTCTTTGTGCCAATCGCCGCTTAGCGTAACTGCTGGCAGGCTTAAGCCATCTAGCTTTCTTGCCGCTTGCTGAATTAAACGCTCATTAAGCTTGTCGTCAGGCAGGTGAATAACTGCACCTGATTCAGTGAAAGAAAGCTTAGCACTCTCGCCCCACACTGCTTCAGCACTGTTTCTAGAAAGGCTAACGGTAAATTCTGCCATCGCGTTTTATTCCTTATTACATCGTTATAATATTGCAAAGCGCTTTTTGCGCTTGCACAAATGTTTGTTACTCTTTGGCGCCTTGTTTACTTCGCTTGTTGTTCGCTAACCACATACGCTTTGTTCGCTAAGCGCATACGCTATACGTGCTCGTTCAAAAGCACACATATCAATTAGCGAAACACACTAACGTGTTTTCACCTACATTCTAAAAAAGGCGTCACATGAAGTTTTCACCTTCCTTATTACGCGGCACCCTTATAAAAAGGTACAAGCGATTTCTTGCCGATGTTGAGTTAGACGACGGCACTATTGTAACTGCACATTGCCCAAATACTGGCGCTATGACTGGCTGCGCTGTTCCTGGATACACTGTCTTTTTAAGTGAGTCCACCAACCCTAATCGAAAACTCAAGTATACATGGGAGCTAGCCCAAACATTTGATGGTCACTTCATCGGCATTAATACGCACAATGCTAATAAACTGGTGGCGGAAGCGCTAGATAACAAGGTGCTAAGCGAATTTTCAGACATCACAGATTGGAAAGCAGAAGTAACACCGCCAACCGCCAATAGCCGGTTCGACTTTGCATTAACTCGAAAAAATGCTGAACATCAGAGTGTTACTGAGTATATGGAAGTTAAATCCGTCACCTTAGCAGATGAAAACAAAGGGTTCTTCCCCGACGCAGTCACGCAACGCGGCGCGAAGCACTGTTTAGAACTTGCTCGTTTATCTGACAGTGGTATAAAAACCAATCTATTATTCTGCGTACAACACACCGCCATCGAAAGTGTACAAGTGGCCGAGCATATTGATCCAACTTATGCAGAAAGCGTAAAGATTGCCGCAAACGCTGGCGTAACGGTTTTGGCGGCAAGCTGTATAATAGACGAACAAAAAATCCTATTAAATCAAACACTCCCTTTGATTTTATAAAAAATAGGTTGATTTTTTTCATTTCGCCTTCATATTTGCGCCTTGTTTTAGTGGGAGAACGCACTAATGCGTTTGCTGGTAGCCAGCGGGCTAAATGAAAAAACACCTGGCTAATTTATGAAAGCAATACACCAGCATAATAATTACATAGACACGATTGATTGCCTGAAGTTGTCGAGTCTGATATAGATATCGGTCCAATCAGGACAAGATGGATGTCGTAGTGTAGGAGATGTGGCAGATGCCAACAGGAAAAGAAACAAAATCCCTAGGACTATTAGCGCTGGCAGGTTTACAGCCGTACGAGCCAAAAGCTGACGAAGAGTACATGGGCGAGCCCCAAATGGAGCACTTCCGTCTATTGCTTAAAGCATGGCGCAATCAACTTCGTGAAGAAGTTGACCGTACAGTAACGCACATGAAGGATGAAGCAGCAAACTTCCCTGATCCTGTAGACCGTGCAGCTCAAGAAGAAGAGTTCAGCCTTGAGTTACGTACACGTGACCGTGAGCGTAAGCTAATAAAGAAAATTGAAAAAACGCTTAAGCGAATTGAAGAAGACGATTTCGGCTTCTGTGACCAATGTGGTATCGAAATTGGTATTCGTCGCTTAGAAGCTCGTCCTACAGCAGATTTATGTATCGACTGTAAGACCATGGCTGAAATCAAAGAAAAACAACTTCAAGGTTAAGTTACTAGCCTCGATTACGTTGATATAGAAAGCCTCATCCCGAAAAGATGGGGCTTTTTGTTAAGCCTTTATTATGCATAACCACTATGTAGGGCGCTTTGCTCCCTCTCCATCCGGCCAACTTCACTTCGGTTCGTTAGTTACCGCTGTTGCCAGCTACCTAGATGCCAAAAGCCATAACGGAAAATGGCTGCTACGCATGGAAGATATAGACGAGCCGCGCTGTATTGAAGGTGTAGATAAAGACATACTCACTACCCTAGAAGCCCACGGCCTGTATTGGGACGGCGACGTCATCTATCAAAGCCAACAACATGCCCGTTATCAAGCGGTTCTCGATGACTTACTTACACAACAAAAAGCCTATTTTTGTACCTGCACACGTAAGCAAATTAAAGCCATGGGCGGTGTTTATAACGGCCACTGTCGAACTGAGCCAGTGCACTCCAACACACAGGATTGTGCAGTTCGTTTAAAAGTAGATACTCAACTTGAAGCCTTTGATGACGTGCTTATGGGCAAAGTTATGCCCTCTAATTCAAGCTCCGATTTAATAGCCGAAGACGTAGTACTGAAACGTCGAGACGGCTTATTTTCGTATAACCTTGTCGTGATTTTAGATGACGTATTTCAGCAAGTTAACCATGTCATTAGAGGGTGTGATTTAATTGATGTCACGCCTTTACAGCGCGCCGTATATCACACGCTGGGCTATTCTACTCCTGAATACGGTCACGTGCCGGTCGCTGCCGTGGCACCAGGCAGAAAACTAAGTAAACAAAACCGTGCAGCGCCAGTTAAAAACGAAACAGCTTTAGATAATCTCGTGCGTGTGATGCACTTTTTAGGCTTTTCCTTTCCAAATGCCTCAGAATTTGGTGATATTGATTCGGCGCTTAAGACGGCTATTTCAATGTGGAATAGGAAAAAAGTAGTGAAAACACCCGAAATTATTGTTCCACAGCATGAATCCACTTATTATAGCGAACCTTTATAGTCTGCGGAGATACCATCATCATTCATCGTGTTTTTAAATCTGTTAAGCGCGCTTTTTCAAAAGAGAGTTCGTCTCCTAACGCTTTAAAGCCAAGGACTATGACCCGTGGAGAACACGGTATATCTCGCGAAGATGTAAGCGCAAATGCATTAAAAGTAATGTATCGCCTTAATGGAGCTGGCTTCGAATCCTATTTGGTAGGAGGCTGTGTACGCGACATTTTGATGGGTCACGAACCAAAAGATTTCGACGTGGTGACGAACGCCACACCTGAACAAATTAAAGGCTTGTTCAGAAATTGCCGCCTTATCGGCAGGCGCTTTCGTTTGGCCCACATTGTGTTTGGCCGTGAAATCATTGAAGTAGCCACGTTCCGCGGGCATCACCAAGAGTCAGACGAAGACGAAAACCTTCCCAAGGGCAAGGCTGTCGCAAAGCGCGACGCTCACGGTCAATTAGTACGCGATAACGTATTTGGCACCATTGAAGAAGATGCTGAACGCCGTGACTTTACCTTTAACGCCATGTATTACAGCGTGGCAGACTTTACGGTAAAAGACTTCGCTAATGGCTTAGCCGCCATAGAAAAACGAGAAGTTGAGCTTATTGGCGACCCGGAAACACGCTACCGTGAAGATCCGGTACGCATGTTACGTGCGGTGCGCTTTGCCGTTAAGCTTGGCATGCGCATTGAAGCAAAAACTGCTGCACCGATTAAATCTCTGGCAAACCTTTTACAGAACATTCCACCTGCGCGCTTGTTTGAAGAAACCCTTAAACTGTTTTTATCGGGTAAGGGAGAAGAAACTTTCTTAATGCTGCACGAATACGGCTTAATCGAGCCTTTGTTCCCTCAGCTAACGCCGTTTTTGAAAGATGAAAACAGCCGTGAAATGCAGTTTGTACGTCGTGTACTTGCCAATACCGACGAGCGCATTAATAGCGACCAGCGTGTTACGCCAGCGTTCCTTTACGCCGCACTACTCTGGTATCCGGTTGAAGAAGAGTCACAACGCTTACAAAGCGAGTCTGGCTTAAATGCTCACGATGCATTTAATATTGCGTCAGGCGAGGTCATCGCACGTCAAACACAACGTATTATGATCCCTAAACGCTTCTCTACCGTGGTTCGGGACATCTGGATTTTACAGCAACGTCTACCTAAGCGCTTTGGCCGTCGCGCTTTCCAATTGCTTACGCACCCTAAATTTAGAGCAGGCTATGACTTTTTGCTTGCCCGAGGCCAAATTGAAGGTGGCGATCTATTAGAGCTAGCTCAGTGGTGGACGCACTTCCAGCACGCTGACAACGGTAAGCAGAAAGGCATGCTTAACGCCCTTCGCAAAAGCGAAGGCGGCGCAAAAGGTGCCCCGCGTAAGCGCAAGCGTAAACCAGCGAAGCGAGGTCCTGATGCATAAAGAGCACGTGTACATTGGTGTAGGTAGCAACCTCGGCGATAGCCAAGGAAAAGCCCAGCGCGCGTTTGATGCGATAGGTCAAATCGAAGACACCCGCGTACTTAAAACCTCTTCACTTTACTCCAGTAAACCGATGGGGCCGCAAGATCAACCTGACTATATTAACGCTGTGTGCTTAATTGAGACCTCGTTAAAGCCGCACGGCTTATTGAAGCAGCTGCAACGCATTGAACTGGAAGAAGGCCGTGAGCGCAAAGGTGAGCGCTGGGGACCACGCACGTTGGATTTGGATATTTTGTTGTACGGCAGCGAAACTATCGACACCGCAGACTTAATCATTCCTCATTACGGCATGGCAGAACGCGAGTTCGTTATGGTGCCGCTGTTTGAAATTGCGCCCAATATGGTTATGCACGATGGCAAACCCATCTCGGCATGGGTCGCTAACTGCTCGCTGGATGGACTTCGTCGCCTGCGCTCTTCCAATTAGCGGCAAAATCCGTATAGTTCGCCACACGATACCAACAATATCAATCTGAGACATGTCATGAAGAAAGTAACTGTATCGGGCTTGCTTAAGAAAAAGCAGGCCGGGGAAAAGATCACCTCTTTAACCGCTTACGACGCCAGCTTCGCCAAAATGTTCGACGAACAAGGCGTTGACGCCCTTCTTATTGGCGACTCTTTAGGCATGGTCCTTCAAGGTGAAGACGACACCCTACCGGTAACCATCGATGACATTGCCTACCACACGAAAAGTGTGCGTCGCGGCACTGAACGCGCCTTCGTATTAGCCGATATGCCGTTTATGTCTTACGCCACTCCTGAGCAAACCTACGCCAATGCAGCAAAGCTTATGGCTGCAGGTGCAAGTATGGTTAAGATGGAAGGTGGAAGCTGGTTGTGCGACACCATCAAAGGCTTAAACCTGCGTGGCGTACCTGTGTGTGGCCATTTAGGATTAACGCCTCAGTCAGTGCACGTTTTCGGTGGTTTTAAAGTACAAGGCCGCGAAGCGAGCCAAGCTGAAAAACTGCTTAGCGAAGCGAAAGCGTTGGAAGAAGCCGGTATTCAGTTATTAGTGCTTGAATGCGTGCCTTCATCGCTAGGCAAAGCGGTTAGCGAAGCCCTAACCATACCGGTAATCGGTATAGGCGCAGGCAAAGATACCGACGGTCAAATTCTGGTGATGCACGACATGTTTGGCATCAGCGCAAACTATATGCCGAAGTTCTCAAAGAACTACCTTGTAGAAACCGGCGATATGCGCAAAGCCGTATCAAAATATATTGAAGATGTGCAAAGCGGTGCGTTCCCATCGGCTGAACACAGCTTCGAGTAACGAGGTAAATTATGAAGGTGGTTGATAGTATTTCAGCATTACGCAGCACGGTGAACGCATGGCGACGTAATGGTGAAACCGTAGGTTTTGTACCCACTATGGGCAACCTGCACGATGGTCATCTCAAACTAGTTAAAAAAGCGAAAGCGCACAACGACAAAGTGGTGGTTAGCATTTTTGTTAACCCCATGCAATTTGGTGCGAACGAAGATTTAGACGCCTATCCACGCACTATCGAAGAAGATAAAGCTAAGCTTATTTCTGTGGGTGCTGACGCGGTGTTTTTACCTAGCGTAGCGGAAATGTATCCGGCAGGTCTGGATGCGCAGACGTTCGTTGAAGTGCCCGGCATTTCAGACTCGCATTGTGGCGCCAGTCGCCCTGGCCATTTTCGCGGCGTCGCTACCGTGGTGACCAAGCTTTTCAACATGGTACAGCCCGACGATGCGTTTTTTGGTGAAAAAGACTTCCAGCAGCTACAAGTTATTCGCGCGTTAGCTCGCGATTTATCAATGGCAGTGAAGGTTCACGGGGTGCCTACAGAGCGCGAAACGTCAGGCTTGGCAATGAGCTCTAGAAATGGCTACCTGACGGACACTGAAAAAGCGACGGCGAGTGCTATTTTTGCAGAAATGCAGCGCTTAAAAGCGGGCATAGAAAGTGGTAACACCGACTTTGTTCAGCTTGAAAATGCCATGGTCAGTAACCTTGAAGCAAAAGGCTTTAAGAAAGACTACTGTCAGGTAGTTAACGCCGCCACCTTTGAACCAGCTAACGATAGCGACAAAGAATTAGTTCTGCTTGTTGCTATGTTTATGGGCAAGACACGCTTAATTGATAATATGCAAATTACGCGAGATTAAGCGTAATACCAATCCTCACGGATAGTCTCGAACTACAAAAGAAAACGCCCGATGCATGACTCCTAAATAGAGCCTGTATCGGGCGTTTTTTTATTTGTTGCTGCTGAAGTCTTTAAGACGCAACGGTTTCTGTTTCGCGAACGAAATCCATTAGCTCTTTCCAAGCCTGAGTCTCTTTCGCAATTAAGTGTTGCTCAGCCAAAATTGCGGCCAAGTCGTTATGGCTAGTAAGCGGATTCGCTAACACTACGCGAAACACGGTAATACACTGGGAAGGGTAATCCGGCGCTTCCAGGCGAGTACGAGACACAAAAGACTTACCTGCTTCACGCTGCTGCTTTTGTACCGCAACAACAAGGGCGTCAACCTTCTCATTAATAGCGTTGCGGGTTTTAGCATTCACATGCTTCAGCTTTTCCTGCACTTCAGCGGGACAAACGCGATAGGTCAACAGTGATAGAATAGGTGTGGTCGTCAATTCAAAGTCTTGGGCTTTATCAATCATCTGCGCAAAGTCTTTGGCTTTATCAATGCTGCGATCAATAAGTAGCTCGTACCCTTTGCGACCGAATATATGCAGCGCCGAGTACACCATCATGGCCATACCGTTTCGGGAGCCTTCCAGCGTGGTAGCACCTAAGTCTTTAGAGCCTGCACGCAGGATATATTGAGCATGATGCCTTACCGCATTGGCATTTTGTGGGTCTTTGAAAAGCGCCATTCCTGCGCCCATTGGCACGTACATTTGCTTATGTGCATCAATAGTCACTGAGTCTGCGCGTTCAATACCTTTTAGTCTGTCGCGATAGCGCGCCGAGAACAGCGTAGCGCCGCCCCAGGCTGCGTCTACATGGAACCAGCAGCCTAACTCTTTGGCTACGTCAGCAAGCTCGTCTAGCGGGTCTACGTGCCCTGTTTCGGTGGTGCCGCCTACCCCAACGATAGCAAGAAGCTTATTGCCTTCCTCTTGATAACGTTTACCAATGCGAAGGGCTTTTGCTGGGTCTAGGGTTTGCTTTGGCGCGGGCACAGTTAATAATTGTTCGCGACCTAACCCCAATACATCCACAGCCTTTGACAGCGAGTAGTGCCCACGTTTACTGCACATCACGCCTAAATTGTTAATGTCGTAGTGACGATAGGCAGCGGCAAGACCTGCTTTTGCCACGCCAGAAAACCCTTTTTGTGGGCCTAGTAATTTGTTGCGAGCCACCCATAAGGCAGTGATGTTGGCAATGGTTCCGCCAGAGCAAAATGCCCCCAAAGAATGGGCCGCACTGTGTAGATGGTTGTCGTAAAAGCTTTGAGGCTGATCGTACACAAGGTTGTGCATCATACCCAATACTTGACGTTCTAGCGGCGTGAAAGCTTTAGACGTTTCTATTTTAACCAAGTTCTGGTTAAGCCCGACCATTAACTTAGAAAGCGGCAGGTGAAAATAGGGCAACGCTGAGGTCATGTGACCAATAAAGGTAGGCGAGTAAGTATTAACTGAATGCGCAACAAGCTTATCTAACAAGCTTTCAGCATGAGTAGACACAAACTCGGGTGACTCAGGCACCTTGGAGTCTGAAAAGTCTTTTTCAATTTCTTCTAACGACGTCTTTTTCGTCACTACGTGCTGCGACAAAAAATCTAAGATATTGTCAGATAAATGCTGCTCTATTTGAGCCAGCTTTGAGTCTTTGTGTTCAGGCTTGGTAAAGACCCTAAACAGGTGCTCTAAACTAACTTGCGCTTCACCCACTCAACACACCTCATACTTAAAACAATCACACATTTCGCTTACATTTATTGGGCGAAATCAACAGGCGGTTTTGTAGGACACCGGCCTGACACTTACTTTTCCTTTTAGCCAAATAGCATTCGACACAATTACTTTGCGACTGGTGCAGCTATTTATCCAACATATCCCTTAACGGTACATCGGCTGGGCTAATGCGCGTTGACGCGGTCCATTCGTTGCCAAACCTGAAAACTTATCACAATACTTTCAGGGTGTCGCACTTTACATCAGATTGCAATGCTCGCCAAGGGTTAGCGCACGGCATTTAAGCGACTATTAACGTTTTATTACATGCAAAAAACTTATGAAGCGGTTAACTCTGCACACGTATTTAAACGAATTCCCCCGAATTTTGTACCGCAAATTTTATCAGTCTCTACTATATTTAATTTATGAATAGTACCAACACGGGTCTCTCGTATTGGTTTTCCATCTTCTAATTGCGAGCCTAAGTAGCCATTGAACTCACATTCAAGCATTCATCGCTGCGATAAAGTACTGCTTCAAAGCAAGGGGGTCTGTTTATGCCCATTCGTGAAATTTCCGAGGATTTCTCTATCGATGATATCGTGCCTTATTTTCAACCCATCGTTGACTTACAAAGCCAAGGAGTATGGCGCTACGAGTGCCTGGCACGCTTGATAACCCGAGGTGATAAGACTTTTTTACCTAGCGAATTTCTCTACCTTATAGAGCGCGAACAACACGTAAATACGCTTGCAGCGAGCATGTTTGTGCAATGTGCCAGCTATTTTCACGACGTTAATATCCCTTGGAACATCAATATAACTGCCAATGACCTTCACAATGTAGAGCTTACTAATACCCTCATCACCCATTTAGCAAGCTATCCCACGCCGGAGCGTGTAAGTATAGAAGTGAGTGCTTCTACTGCCCTATCCAATCCGAAAAGCCTTACCGCATTTATCGAAAAAAGCATGCATGTGGGGCTGGGCGTTTTCATCGACAACGTTGGATCATGCCCAGGTAACATACGAGCGCTTATGAACTTGCCGGTTCGGGGGATTAAGCTCGCTGGCGGGCTAATTAAACACTATGACGAACAAGAGGCAGTGAGGGAATATGTAGACTATCTGCTGTCGCTATGTGAACGCCATGGAGTAAGCACTATTGCCGAGCACGTAGAAGATGAGGCGCATCTAGAACGCGTAAAACGCCTGCCCATTCGTTATGCACAGGGATATGTGTTTAGTCCGCCCATGGCGAATGTGCGAAGTGCCAATGCGCGCCATTAACAAGCGAATTATACGAATTTGAATAACAAACGGGGCGAGATTTTCATCTCACCCCATTTTTATCAGCTTTCAGTATTTCTTGCTGCTATAGCAGACTCAGCCTTCTTCGCTACGGCAGTTAAGCTGCCAGCACGATTGACCGCTCCCTCGGTACTTTCGCTCAAACGGCGTCATGTGATCATCGCCAGTGACTTCAGATAAATCAGATACCATGCCGTAATGTTTAGCCGCTTGCGCAAATTCCATTAGATAAATAAGCCAGTTGCTACGCACTTCAATATTTGGAGTGATCGCCATCAGGTCCACCATGGCCGCACTACCGTGCCAGCGCTTTTGAACCTGCGTCTTTTTAGGATAGGGGTTGGGATACAGCAGAAAGTGCTGAGTCACGTTCCAATTAGACTGCTTTACTAAGCGCCAAAAGTCGTTCACATCGGCACGAATAACCCGATAGTTATCTTGCTGTGCACTGTAATGTTCATGTTTGTCCACTCGCAGCGCCGACTTATCGATACCGATAACACGCGCATCGGGGTTTGCTCTTGCAATATTCGCCGTACTTTCGCCAACGCCGCAGCATGAATCTAAAATGATCTCGCCGCTAAAGCCATCAAGCCACGCACTGACTTCGTCAAAAGCGGCTTGTGTATGGTCGCTAATCGGTCGCTTATTTTCACTCGCTTGGTACTTTTTCACTAAGTCGTCTAACTTATCGTGAATACCTACCTGCGATGTTATGATTTCTCTAGAATTACCGCTGGCCATTAGCTACGAATACCTTTACCCGTTTTAAGTAGGTAGTACGCCACACCAAATAGCAGTGCATTAAAGCCCACTAGCAAGGCAAGCGACAAGGTTACATTTACGTCAGAGACCCCTAAGAACCCATAACGAAACCCGTTGACCATATACACAACAGGGTTCGCCTTACTCACCCACTGCCAGAATTCAGGCAATAGGGTAAGTGAATAAAACACACCACCTAAGTAAGTTAACGGTGTTAATACAAACGTTGGAACCACGCTAATATCATCAAAGGTCTTCGCAAATACCGCATTAATTAAACCCGCAGTCGCAAACAAGGTAGAAGTGAGTAACAACGTGAGCGCAATAATGCCCAAATTGTGTATTTGAACATCAACGAAAAACAGCGACACTAAGGTAACGATAATACCTATCAGTATGGCGCGGGCCACGCCGCCGCCCACATACCCAAGAATGATGACCGAAGTGGGTACTGGTGACACCAACAGCTCTTCAATATTGCGCTGAAATTTAGCACTAAAAAATGAAGAGGACACGTTGGCGTAGGAGTTTGTGATCACCGACATCATAATAAGGCCGGGCACAATAAACTCCATGTAAGTAAAGCCGCCCATTTCGCCAATACGGTTGCCGATGAGGCTACCGAATATCACGAAGTACAAACTCATTGTAATAGCTGGCGGCACAAGGGTTTGTACCCATATGCGCAAAAAGCGCGTACATTCTTTTATCCAAATAGTGGTTAGCGCCACATAGTTTTGCTTAAACCAACCCACGTTTTCTTCTGTGTTCATTTGTGTACTTTCAGTTTTCATGTTTTTCACCTTTACCTGCTGTGGGTTTAGCCAGCTTGCTTCGCTGATTCAACTAAACGCACAAATAGCTCTTCAAGGCGATTTGATTTATTGCGCATGCTCATTACTTGAATGCCCTTTTCACTTAGCTGGGTGAAAACCGGGTTCAATCCTTCCGTTTTCTCAACATCAACTTCAAGGGTATGGTCGTCAATCAAACGGTGTTCAAAGCCCGTTAGTAGGTCATCTGTCGTCATGCCCTCTGGTATTTTGATATCCAACACAAAGGTTTCTAGGCTTAATTTAGACAATAAAGCTTTCATGCTGGTGTTCTCGACAATGGTGCCCTTGTTAATAATGGCGATATTGCGACACAGCATTTCTGCTTCTTCAAGATAGTGGGTAGTGAGGATAATCGTGATCCCCTGACGATTAATCTCTTCTAAGAAGCCCCACATAGAGCGGCGAATTTCAATATCTACGCCCGCGGTTGGCTCATCTAAAATAAGCAACTTCGGCTCATGCATGAGTGCTCGAGCAATCATCAGTCTTCGCTTCATACCACCCGATAGCTCACGCGCGCGGGCATCGCGTTTTTCCCACAGGTCGAGCTGAGCAAGGTATTTTTTAGCACGCTCTTTCGCAATACTGCGCGGTACGCCGTAGTAACCTGCCTGATTCAATACAATTTGCAGTACAGTTTCAAATTGGTTGAAATTGAACTCTTGTGGCACCAGACCAATGCAGGCTTTGGCTTGCTCTTTTTGCGTTGTGAGGTCATAACCAAACACCGACACACTGCCATTGGTTTGGTTTACAAGTGAACTGATAATACCAATAGTGGTAGATTTACCCGCCCCATTTGGGCCAAGTAATGCAAAGAAGTCTCCTTCTTGTACTGTAAGGTCGACGCCTTTTAGTGCCTGTACGCCACCTTTGTAGGTTTTGGTTAACCCTTTAATGTCCAACGCTTTCATGATTTGCCCGTAGTGAGAGTGTGATCACTAAGACGTATTGACCTTTGATGCAAACCAAAGGTCAGCACGCCCTAATTAACTTTAGTGAGATGCAGTTATCTGTCGCTAACAACTTACAACCAACGAAGTGTAACCTAGTTCATGCCATTAAATGAATACACTCGCGTTTAGTGGTTGCTTTAAACAGTTTAAGCTTTCGTCTTCTAAATGAGAGCGAAAACGCCTTTTTTCAACCCTAATAAAAAAGCGCCGCGTACCGTTGGGGTAGTACGCAGCGCAAAGGGTAGCTTAATACCAGTCTGAATAGATCATTGAGACTTTTACGTAGAAGTTCAGCCTTACCCTTCCACGGCACTGTTTCCCCTCTCCCTGTCTTTGAAGAGGCTTCTACAGTGCACTCCGCCTCGCTTGCTTGGCACTTAAAAAAAGCAGTGCACTAAACTCGACGGACAAATACTATTAAACCCGTTATTCATGGCAAAAAAAGCGCGTAATTGTGGAAATGTGGTGGTGATTTAGCTTTCCTATAGATTTAGCATGTGAAGCTGCACGCCAAGCGTTTTATTAATCCGCGCTTCGGGACGTTGTGTGGGGCTGCCGCCAAAGATAAAGTTCACGATAAGCCCCTCAAATATGGCGTAAATGAGGCAGGCTTGAGGATTTTATGCCGAACTTAGGCAATAGCTGTCATTCATAGGTATAGTGTGCGCTCTATCAGAATTATATTTGCGGGTTAATGTATGCCAAAGACAATTGCATTAGTGGAAGATGACGCGGCCATTCGCGAAAATTACATTATGGCGCTTAAAGCGCAGGGCTATAGCGTGAATGCCTATGAGGACAGGCCTTCTGCTGCTGAAGCGTTTAACCACACCTTACCCGACTTAGCCATTATCGATATTGGTTTGAAAGATGAAATTGAGGGGGGCTTTATGCTGTGCCAGCAACTGCGAGGCCTGTCACAAACCCTACCTATCATCTTTTTTACTGCACGAGATAACGACGTAGACACTATCAGCGGCCTTAGAATGGGCGCGGACGACTACCTGACTAAAGATATCAGCATGGCTCACCTGCTAGCACGCATTGCGGCCTTGTTCAGGCGTACAGACTTACTTGCTGCTCCCTCAGAGCAAAAAGATGAGCTAAAAGTAGGCGACTTAAAAGTAGACGTGTCGAGAATGACGGTAAGCTGGCAGAACCAGCCCGTTTTGTTGACGGTAACAGAGTTTTGGATGCTGCATGCGCTCATTAAGCGCCCTGGTCATGTGAAAAGCCGCCAACAGCTAATGGATGAGTCCAGAATGGTGGTAGACGACACCACCATTACTTCGCATATCAAACGTATGCGTAAAAAGTTTGTGCAGCTTGACCCAAACTTCGATCATATCGACACCGTGTACGGCATGGGATATCGCTGGCAGCTATAGCGGGCTTTCGACAAAGACCACGTTTCATCTGATTAAATGATAAGGGCAACCGACTAAAAACATGGGATTTCGCTTTTCAATACGCCTGCAGCTTATGGTGCTGTCGCTGTTCTTATTCACCATACCCTACTTAGGTTATAACTATGTGTGGGAACTTGAACAGTATCTGCGAAACGGTCAAGAGCAAACCATGATTGGCACGGCGCGAGCTGTTGCCACTGCACTTCACGAGCGTCCCGCTTTATTTGATAGCCAATCGGCGTATCTTCAAGACGTGCGCCCCGGAACAGATCTTTACGCGCCACCTATCCCGTCCCCCATTCGACTTGATGGCGAACTTAACGACTGGCAGCAAGTCAGCGAGTTAATGAGTGAGTATGGCAGTGGCGAAGTTATTGAGTACTACAATGGCTACGCGGGAGAACCTACCAGCTTATCGTTCAAGCATATGGTGGGGCGCTACGGTCAATTTCTGTATGCCATGTTTGAAGTCAGTGATGACGTACTGCTGTGGCGACAACCCAATAGTTTAAGCGTGGAGACTGGCGACCACTTACTTGTGGGCATGGAAACTCCACAGGGAGAATTAGCAAGGTATGTTGTCGCCCCTTATGAAAGTGGCTGGGTAAATGCGTACAAGCTTGCAGAAAACACAACGACAACTCGGGCGGTAGAGAACGCGCTCTCTATTCAAGGCCGATGGCAAGAGACTGCCACGGGCTACAACATTGAACTGCGCTTTCCGCTATCAATGACCACAGGCGGCTTAGCATTTTCAATTGTCGATGTGGACGACAGGGCAAGTCGATTGAAGCAGTACGCGTTAGGTACGGCGAATACAAAAGAGCTCGCTGAATTAGGTACTGTTATCACTCCTTCCCCTGAAATTGAGCGCATTCTGGCAGGTTTAAAATATGCCGATTCACGGGTTTGGGTTGTAGATAAGCACAAGCGGGTACTCGCCCGCGCTGGTGACATTCAATCGGCCACAGGCATTGAAGTAGATGAAAAAGAAACCTCTTCAAATACAATTTGGCACTGGGTTGAGAGTGAGTGGTTACTTCCACTTTATTATCAGATTCTTACGCGGCCACCTGCCGACTTTATTGACGAGCTAGACGATGCTTATGCATTGGTAGGGCAGGATTTAGGCACGGCGCTGAATGGCCAACCCGATTCACTATGGCGTTTGTCACCCGATAACAAAGCCATAGTACTCTCCGCTGCCTACCCAATTTTTATTGAAGGCAACGTAATGGGGGCGGTTATTGTAGAGCAAACCACCAATGGCATTCGTACTTTGCGTAACCGGGCATTAGAACAGCTCTTTCACGTGATTTTAGCAGTGATGACCATAGGTACATTAGGGTTACTGCTGTTCGCTACGCGAATTTCAAACCGCATTCGCTCCCTTCGCGATAACACCGAAGCGGTGATAGATGATAATGGCAAAATCATAGGAACCCTGCCGGTATCAAATCAGCGTGATGAAATTGGTGATTTATCCCGTTCATTTGCGGATGTGCTTTCGCGGTTACAGCAGTACAACTCCTATTTAGAAAACATGGCATCCCGCTTGTCTCACGAACTTAGAACGCCCATTGCCGTGGTAAAATCGTCGCTGGATATGCTGACTCAGGTGAATGACGCCGACCAACAAGCCGTTTTTGTTGAGAGGGCGCAATCAGGGGTGAACCGCCTAAGTACAATATTAAACAGTATGAGTGAAGCCACCCGATTAGAGCAGGCCATTCAACAAGAAGATTTAGAACCATTCGACTTAGTTAAGGTGATATCTGGGTGTATTGCTGGTTACGAACATGCCTATAGCCATCGACGCTTTAGTTTTACCCACAATGCTGATACTGCGCGCATACTTGGCTCCCCTGAACTTACGGCTCAAATGTTCGATAAAGTTATCGCTAACGCCGTAGATTTCAGTGAAAAAGAAAGTGAAATCCAAGTCAGTATTACGGTTAAGGACAAGCAAGCTGAGCTAACCATTAGTAATACCGGACCGCTCCTTCCAGAAGGAATGAGGTCTCAGTTGCTTCAGTCTATGGTGTCGGTGAGAAAAGAAAACGATGTGCAAAATGCCTCTTCACCGCACTTGGGGCTAGGGCTTTACATTGCCAACATCATAATGACCTTCCACAAAGGTCAGTTATCTTTATTCAATCGGAAGGATAGTACAGGTGTAGTCGTCAGCGCACGCTTTCCTTTGATGTAAATGAATGAAAAAAACGTCCAACTCGGTCTATAGTTAGAGTCTAATAAACTTTGCTACATAGATAGCGAAAGCCGAGCACATACCTCATACCAGTCTGCATAGGTTATTATCTATACGGATTGGTATTGAATAGGCTATACGTAGTCATATGCTTTCGTGTCAACAAAGGACGCATAGCGCTTTGCCTTTCTGTCAAAGGCTAAAGCCATTATAAAGAATGAATTACAATGCAAAAAAACAACACGTTATTGATTAAATCCATGTCATTTGCGCTTTCTATTTTCTTTACTTCTCATCGAAGGGCGAGCATGTTCAACATAACTAGTTTTATCACAGGTACATTCACATCGAGCGCTCTCTTACTAGCCGGCGCTACCCTTTCATGGGCACATGCCGCTGATACATCCTTATCAGCAACGCCAACCATTTCGATATACGTTAGCGACGCCAATGGGGAGCCTGTGAAAGATATGGTGTTAACCCTAACGCCTAACTTTACGCTTGCATCAACGCCACAGCGTGAAGAAGAGCCCGCCATAATGAATCAAATCGATAAACAATTTGCGCCTCACGTGCTTGTTGTTCAATCAGGCACAGATATTTCGTTTCCAAACGCAGATAATCTTTTTCATCACGTGTATTCTTTTTCGCCTACAAAACAGTTTGAGCTAAAACTCTATAAAGAGTTTACCGCTGAACCGCTTCGCTTTGAGCAAGCTGGTATTGTAGATATTGGCTGCAATATTCACGACTGGATGCTGGGCTATATTGTGGTAACCGACAGTCCATTTTTCGCAAAAACCGATGAAGAAGGCGTAATGAATGTTTCACTTCCGGTAGGCGAGTACAGTGTTATGACCTGGCACCCGCAGCAACCTGATGTGAAACTATTTAACAGCGCAACATTGCATATCACCAACTCACAAGAATACAAATTTGTTCTTGATGCAGTTTTCAGTGACGATGACTTCGACGAAGGATTTGGCGATTATTAATGCGTAATGTCTTTGCCTTAACCGTCTGTTTGCTTTGCACGAGTTTAACACTTCAGGTTCACGGAGAAACCAAGGCCCTAGTAAGAACAAGCTTTGTGGCAAAAGATGATTCGCGGAGCTTTCAGCAAATGGGGGCCGGCCATCAGCGTTATGAAAGTAACGGTATACAGCTCTCTCATGCTGTAGTAATAGCTGACTTTATGTTAGCGGATAGTTGGTCGGCAGTTGGCGTCATCAATGGTTATAGCGATGGGGATCAAAAGGTTGGATTTTCCGAGCTTTATTTAAAATATCGCCCGTTAGTCGCATCCAGCATAAAGCCTGAAGTAAAAATAGGGGCATTTTTTCCCGCTCTCTCAGCGGAAAATACCGACGCGGGTTGGTTATCGCCTCATTTTCTGAGTAACTCAGCAATTAATAGTTGGGTGGGTGAAGAACTAAGAACGGGCGGCATCGAAGTAAGTCTACGACAAAATGGCAGGCAAATAAGAAGCCACTGGTCATGGAAAGTATTAGGCAGCGTATTCAAAGGTAACGATTCCACCGGCACTCTGCTTTCTTGGCGAGGGTTTGCCCTTCACGACAGGCAGTCCGTTTATAATGATCGCGTAAACTTCCTCCCCATTCCCGGCGTCGTCGATGAAGATAAGTTAAACGCACCGGCATGGAATGAACCCTTCAGGGAAATTGACAATCGGTTTGGGTACTACGTAGGAGCTCACTTAGCCTATGCTAGAAAGGCCGAGTTGCGTTATTACTATTACGACAATAATGCAGACCCGAACATTGTTGACCCAGACCGCATTTATGCCTGGCATACGCGCTTTCATTCATTAACACTGCGATATTTACCACGACCTGAGTTAACGGTGTTTTCTCAAGTGCTAATAGGTGACACTTTGATGGGGGAGCATATCGTAGACAACGATTTTTCCAGTGCGTATATCGGTGCGGCATACAACCTAAAGCAATTAGGCTGGGAAGATTTAACTTTAGCCATGCGTGGGGACTGGTATCAGGTGGTAGATAACGATGATGTTATGTATGACCCGAATGGAAGCAGAGGTAACGCCTTTACCGTTAGCGTAAGGTACGACATTACCTCTTATTTATCCGTTAGCACAGAGTGGCAATTAAATTCAGGGCATCAGGAGAATTTGCGTTTTTTCCAATCCGACGAGGACTATAGAGAGCAACTATTTCAACTGGCATTCACTGTAACTCTGTAGCGACGCGACTGGTGTTCGTCCTACCCTTTGGCCACTTCAATTAAATCAAATTTTGTTTCGCTGTCACCTTTCACCATCACCTGACACTGTCCCCAAGAGTTTGGAATTTGCCAGACATGCGCTTCGGCAACCGTGAATTTTTCTCGATGAGTATCACAACGGACTTCAACGGTATCAAGTTGGCCTTGGATGTTGCCAAAAGCAAACTTACTTCGCACAAGAGTATGGAACCAATTCCCATCACTTCCTATCGTTACGGGCACGGTTAAGTTTTGCTCAGATGCAATAGATTCTTCAATCTGACTAATTAGCGGCGCGATCTCGCCAATACGCGTTTCTTGCGCTTCCATGTCTTGAAGTGTGGTGTAGGATTTTAATGCTTCTGCATAATACCCACGCTGAGCATCGAGTATGATTTTTCTTTGAAGGGCGTATGCCACATAATCTTCATCAAACACCATGTTATTGAAGCGCTTACTACCGTTGCTGGCAAGTAATCGCGTTAGGCTTTGCGCTTCCCTCTCTACGTCACCTTGTTTGCTCGCTATATGAGACTCCAAGTTTAGCAACCACGTATTTTCATAGCGGTTTAGCGTATCCCAGCCTAAAAGCTCTTTAAGTGCTCCATCAGCCGCATCAACATCACCCGCATTAAAGCGCTCTTCTGCGTCTTTATAAGCTTTAATAAATTTGCGTGTGGCACCGCTTTTTCCGCTTATAGCGAAATCCATTTGGACTGCTTGATGACACTGCTGGGTAGGTTCGCCATCTTTGATCGCGGGGTTATATTGCCATTTCTTAACCGCTGACAGTGCACTGCGTTTGAACGAAGGGCTTCCAAAGAAGTCTTCTACAACAGGGTCTTTCACTCTGCCTTCTTCGTCGATAACGTAGCTTAGCCTAACCCAACCTTCTCGGCCTTTTCTAATGGCTTGAGATGGGTATCTAGGATCGACACGTTTCAAAGGCGTCGCTGGTGTAAATGCGCTTATGCGCTCTACTTCATCAGCTTTCGATTCTGCGAGCGCTTTTTCTTCAAGATCATCACATGGGATACTCAGTTCCTGTGCAGCTGCACTTGCCGTGAAACCTGTCGCGAGCAAAGCCGCTAAAACGAGCGATGGTTGGGTTCGCTTAACAATATTTTCGTGGGCTGAATATTCTGTTCTTACTGCTTTTTTCCATAAATCCTGTTTCATATTTATCATCCTTAATAATGGCTAAACATTACGAGTGAATTGGCGCTAATTCTATTTTTTAGACGAGCTCTCAAGCGACGCATCGGGTACGTTTTTGATCATCATTTGCTCTTTGCGTTTCATCATCATCTTGGCAAGCCTACGCATGCTCACCGTGGTGTCTTTTTCATCTACGATATCGACACCTAGCAAGCGTTCGAGCAGGTCTTCTAGCGTAAGCACTCCTTCTAAACCGCCGTACTCGTCAACCACCAGTAACATATGCACGTGCTTATTGATGAAGTGCTCGAAAGTGACTGACAGCGGCATAGTGTTTAACACGGTAACCATATCTTTTGCGTATTCAGAAAGCGGCTTATCAGTGTTACCTCTGGCTTGTGCTACCAATAAATCAGAACGCATCACAAAGCCGGTAATGTTTTCTGAGTCGCTGTCTTCAAACACAGGGATACGAGAAAATTCTATATTGGCGTGCTTGTGGAAAAAGCCTTCTACCGTCATCGACTCCGACACTTTAAATAGCGCCGTGCGGTGGGTAATCGCATCTTTCACTTTCAGCTCGTGCAAACTTAACAAGCTTTGCAGAAACGCCGCTTCGTGATTTGCTAGCTGACCTTCTTGCCCCGACAACTCTGCCATGGCGTGTAGCTCACTGCGGCTTAACCCGCGAAGTGGACTGTCTTCTTTAAAGCCTTTCGTCATTAGCTCAGACATTTTAACGAACGGCATAAGTACAATTGAAAGGTATTTAAGAAAATATGCGGTTACTGGCGCTAGTGTTCGCCAATAGGTTGCACCAAGTGTTTTAGGGATAATCTCAGAAAAAATAAGAATAAGGAGTGTAAGGACTGCTGAAATAACGCCTAGATAGGCGTCACCAAATACTGCTGCCGCTTGCGCACCTGCCCCGGCAGCCCCCATAGTATGAGCAATAGTGTTCAGCGTTAATATTGCTGATAAAGGCGTATTTATATTATCGGTTTGTTTACGTAGTAGCGCACCACTGGCTTTGCCCTCTTTCTCTAACACAGAGATATAAGCGGACGAAACACTCAGAATCACAGCCTCTGCAATGGAGCACAAAAAAGAAAAGCCCAGTGCAATGAAGACGTACACAATAAGTAAAAGCATGTAGTTATTCCAAGCGTCCTTGTAGGTTTAAACGCGTTTTAATTTTAATAAGTTGAACGACTATTATGGATAATAGAGCGGGATATACAAGCGCTCTATGAATATCATTTGAGCGCTTTATTATGAAAGGCATCCGCTGGGCTACTGTTAGCCGCAGCACGCCGAATGTCGCTCTTGGTTATGACGGTGTTGCTGCAGCTTTTTCAGACCCAGCCTTAACATTAACCCCGCCAATAAAATTGCGCATAGCCCATAAATCACCTGAACGTCTGCACCGTGCTCATGAACATGGCTTTGCGTTTTGATCATAGAGGCTAAAGAAAACGAAGCTACTAGGTAGTTCAGTGCGTAACCAAAACCAATACTCGCAGAGATAACACTGAAAAGGTAAAGCACTAACGTTCGCGTGCCCATTTCTTGTTTGATCATTCCCATCGTTGATACGTTAGTGGCGGGTCCCGCCATTAAAAATACTAAAACAGCGCCGGGCGATAGCCCCGCCGCAAGAAACCCAACCGCGAGTGGCGTTGATGCTGTAGCACATATGTACATAGGAATGCCGATTAGCGCCATCACTAGCATGGCGACCACGCCATCACCCCATTGCGTTAAAAAGTCGGTGGGTACCCACGTTTTAATTGCCGCGGCAAGTGCTAATCCAATTAATAACCATATCACAATGTCTTCAAGTAACTTGCCACTGGCATATGAAAGCACGCTTGTGATTTTCGAAGGCGATGACTCGTGTTTGGGCTTGTCTGTGCTTTCGTGGTTATGAGCATGTGTTTTTTCGCTTGCACAACAGGACGTGCTGGCCTGTATTTGCGGCTCTGGTTTAGGTGCTTGCTTTGAACCACAGCACGATGACCGCGTCACGTCAGATTGTCGTTGTTGAGCCTCTTCTGCTTCTGCGAAAAAACGCACCATCAATCCAGCATAAACAGCGCTTGTAATGGCCGCGATGGGTCTGACAATGGCATACAACGGTCCAAGCAATGCATAGGACACAGAAACACTGTCTACGCCAGTCTCGGGCGTAGACACTAAAAACGAGATAGTGGAAGATTTAGATGCACCGCTACGCCTAAGCCCAAGTGCCGCTGGGATAACGCCGCAAGAGCACAGAGGTAAAGGCGCACCAATAACCGCGGCCTTTGTAATTGAGCCAAACGATGAGCTGCCCATGTGCTTTTCCAAAAACGAAACGGGTACCAATTCGTGCATGATACCCGCCACCAGCAAACCGAGAAGTAACCAAGGCGCGGATTCAACGAAAAGTGCTAGGAAATTTTGTCCAAGTAAAATGATATCTGACACAAAGCCTCACAGGTTATTTTGTTGAAAGGTCACGTTGAAGAACGCGGCTTTTGACAACAAAAATAACGGTGTTTTAGAACGGTAAGTATAATAACAGATATGCTGTATGACAGAAAATCAGCAAAACTGATTAACCTGATTTATGCGAGTGCGTTTTGCTTTTAAAGGAAAGAAAAATGGCCAGTACAAATGCACTGGCCGAATGTTGACTGTCTCGAAAGTGTAATTTTAAACCACGAGGTCAACCATGAAAGTTTTTGTCGCTAGTGACTTATCCGTTGGCTTGCTCTTTTTTAAGCTTCGATTCCTTTTTGAGTTTTGACACCACAGAAAAAGCTTCAAGCATAACAAGCACAGACACAATAAGTACTACTGCGTCTAAGAATACCAATAGATAGTTACCTTCAACGTAGTATTCTTTAAGTTTAATAAGCCCAGCAAAGAAGGCCATAATCAGTACAAACACCATTGGAATCAGCGTATATTTCGCTGGTCGACCTAATTTAATCAGCATAACCGAGATTACTAACAGGGTTAAACTGGCTAGTATCTGGTTAGTAGAACCGAATAACGGCCAAATAATCATACCGCCACTGCCTGACGCACCACCTGCACCGAAGGCCAGCAATAAACAACATCCAACAGCTACGAGCGTTGCAACCACGCCGTTCTTAAGTGCACCAATTGAATAGATATCGCCCCATTCTTGGATTATGTAGCGCTGCAGACGCACGCCCGAATCCATGGTGGTGCCAGCAAATAGAACAACCATTACCGCAAGGATCGTTGACGAGAAATCTACCGGCAACCCCCAACCCTGCTGAATTAGGTTCGCACCACCAGTGATAAATGCACCCACGCTACCCGCACCCAAGTGGCTGTATACTTCGTGCCATTCTTCTGGAGAAGCTGCAAACGCAACGCCGCTTACAGCGACAATGGTAATAAGTGCTAGTGAGCCTTCACCGACCGCGCCTAGATAACCAACAAAGCGTGCATCGGTCTCTTTGTCTAGCTGCTTAGAGCTGGTACCTGAAGACACAATACCGTGGAAACCAGAAACAGCGCCACACGCAATAGTAACGAACAACAGCGGGATTAGACTTGGAGAATCGACAGCGGTTTGAGCGTTAAACGCTGGCGCCGTGATATCCGGCATAGCAAAGAACACAGCACCATAAAGCAGGAACAAGCCAACAAGTAACTGCATACCGTTAATGAAATCACGAGGCTGTAACAGCATCCAAACTGGTAACAGCGATGCAATAGCGGCGTAAATAAATAAGATAATGATCCAGTTTGCTTTATCTGCTAAACCAAACATGGTTTCCGGCAGACTTAGTGGGATATAACTGCCCGCATACACCGATGCGTAAAGCACAATAATCCCCACAATACATAAGGGTATGAGGCTGAAATTACGTTTAAGCAATTGACCTATGACTAATGCAACTGCGATTGCCATCCAAGCTGGGAATACCGCATTGGGTTGGGAGACAAAAGAGTTCGCGATAACCACGCCAAATACCGCATTAACCATTAAGAGTACTAGGAAGATCACTATCATAAATAGTGAACGAGAGCGTTTTCCGATGACGGTCTCAGACAGCGCGCCCATTGATTTGCCTTTGTGGCGTGCGCTGGCCCATAAGGCGCCCATATCGTGCACACCGGCAAATAATATCGTACCGAACACAACCCAAAGTACCGCAGGAACCCATCCCCAGTAGACAGCAATAGCTGGACCTACGATGGGTGCTGCCCCCGCCACGGAAGTGAAATGGTGCCCCCACAATACAACTTTATTGGTGGGAACATAGTCCACCCCATCTTTCATTGTATGGGCTGGTGTTACAAAACTATCATCCAACTTAAATATACGGCTCGCAATAAACTTCGAATATACGAACCAGCCGAGCAACATTCCGATGATGCCCAGTATAACAATGGCAATAGACTGCATACTGTCGTCCTAATTTGTTTTATCGACAGGCCCTAGGGTCTATTGTTCTTTGGTGTACGAATTTTGGTTTAAACGTACAACAAAGGTCAGCAGCCCCTAGCCTGTTGATTTTCTTATTTTCAGTTCAAACATTACACCAATTATCGGTGGCGAAAGGTCATACCTGAATAAGAAAACACCTATTTAAGGTATGCCCAACGTACTGTTGCGCATATTTAAACATGCGACAAGGCAAGGGCCTGACACATTAGACTAAAGTCTAACTCAAAGTTTGGGATTTAGCTGTAAGGCTTTTGAGGTTTATTAGCGATGATTCAGCGGTGAAACAGGAAAGCGTAAAACAGACATTAGTTGCCTGCTGTTCTCCACATTAGTAAAGGTCGCGGTGATAACGTCCTTCGTCAGCTAACGCATTGTAGGCTTGCGCTTCAAGTATGGACTGCAAAGCCATGTCAACGCCTTGGCCCATTCCCTCAAAATGCCCACATACGTATACTTGTCCGGTATCGCCTAAGAAGGATTTGACCTCATCTCGCTGCTCAACAAGACGCTGTTGAACATAACCACCACCTTTCTGTCGGGAGAAAATAACTGACTTTTTAAAAATACAGTCACTATTCTGGAAAGGCGATAGCGTTTTATCAAGCACATCATCTTGCATGGGATGACGTTCGCCAAAAAATATCCAAACTGGCCCAGCGTTCTCAAGCAATGCGCGTTTTGCAAGCTGAGCTCGTACCCCCGCAATGCCGCTACCCGCAGCAATTAATAACAATGGGCACTGAGTATTAGTAATAATAGCGCTGGTATTTTTTCGAATGTAGGCCTGTACTGGCTGAGATACAGGTAAAGAACGGGTAAGTAATCCAGAACCTAGCCCAAGTTGTCCGTTGTCTTTAACCAGCTGTCGAACTACAAGCTTTACGTCGTGTTCTTGTGGTACCGACGCAATGGTGTAGCTTCGGCTTACAATCGGTGACTGCCCTTGCTGAGGAATAAGGACTTCCAACACGTCTCCCGCTTCCCATTGTTCATGTAATCCTTGTGTATGATTAGAATGGTCAACGTTCAAAGACAAGCCGAACAGGCCTGGCGACGCTGGGTTTGAAGGTTTGCTCTCAGAGTGGTCAGAGGGTTCGTTTGAAGTCTCGCCAGAAGCTAGACTTATTTCATTTAATTGAACCCGATTTTTCAGTGTGAAAGCATGGGTGGGGTGCTGTTCATCCTGTGGCAACGAACCAAGCAAAGACAAATGCTCACCTTTCCCTGAATCTAATGTCGTTAGCGGAGAAAGCGCACGTGCTCCTAGTGCACTGATATTATCAAACAACGTGACTGCGAATTGGCAAAACGCGGCGTATTGCTTATCGCCTAATCCCACCACTTCAAAAGACAGATGGGAAAGGTAATCAGATTGATTCGACGACGCTTTTTTTAGCGCTTTACTAAAGGTTCTACCCGCATCAGGGGGTTCGCCTTCACCGTAGGTACTCACAACAAAAATGACTTTCGACACACTACTTAACGTGTTGAGTTTCAAAGATGCCATGGACACTACCGACGTTTTCTCTTGCTGTGATAGCGCCGCGGCCTTTGCGCGGGCAATTTTTTCGGCCGTACCGGTTTGGCTTGCGTATACGACAAGGGTCTCCTCGCCTGATACTGCATAGTTGTATTGCTTTCGATATTTAAAAAATAACACCGCTACCCACAGCATATACAGGCCAATGCTTACTATTGCTATGAGTAGACGGTGTGTTTCTGTCATGTGCTTAACTTTTATGCCGTTGTATTAAAATAGCTAGAAACTTAAGAGGCTGTTGCTCTGTGAGTATTCAAAGAACGTTTACAGCCCCTAGCTGCGCAATAACGTGCGGTTATTACAGCGGAAGTACTTCAAATGTGCCTGAGTAGCTACCGTTACGAGACGTTGCAGGCTTTTGCGCTTTATCGTCTTCATAGCCAATTTCTACAAAGTACATACCGGCTTGCGGCCATGTAATTTCAATCTGACCATTTTTGTCAGACGTGACTTTAATCGTTTCCTGATCATTTCTGTAGCGCATACCACCGCGCACAACTTCCACCTCGGCGCCAACCGCAGGCTCACCGTCAATAAGTAACTTGAACGTTGCCGTTTCGGTGGCGAATAAATCATTAGGGTGAGTCACTGGCACTAGCTCCAAACCCACGTTATCAGGCGTGAACACCTTGTTCGATGGCGCACCAAGAGTAACAAACGTTTCTACGCGGCGAGAGCTTTGCATTACGCGAAGATCTTTTGCTTTCTTAGGCACGGCTGTTGCGAACTCTTCCGGCTTATATTCTTCACCACGGCCGGGCCACATCTTGCGCTTGCCTTCTTCATCTCGCCAAAATGCGCGAATGCCATTGCTGGCAGACGTCAGTTTGTATGTACCTTCTTTGTTTAATTTCAAATCAAACGTGGTTCGGTACTTACCGCGTGCCATATTTTCTACGTCTACGGCTTCACCCTCTGGCGATTGAACCACTAAGTTACTGGCATTCATTGCGAAGTGGTCAGGGTGAAAAATAGTATTTGAAATAGCGGCATCAAACGTCACGTAAGCTTCTTCACCTGATAGTACGGTAGAGCTTGGAAGTAACCACGCGCGATGCGCACTGGCTGAAAATGACACGGCAAGTGTTGCTGCTAGCGCAATGGCTGAAGCTTTTACTGATAGTTTTTTCATAATGTCCTCTTATTGGATCTCTACTGAGTGAGCGTTGAATTAGCGCCTCAGTAGATTAGTCTTCCAGACGCAGTACTACACGCCCAAGTTCTGAATTTCCTTTCACCTCTACCGGTAGTGACGCAGCAGATAGCGGTAATGAAAATGGCAGAGATAGTACTTCTCTTCCGCCTACTTCTCGTGATGCCTCAACGCTAAGCGTGTAATCGCCCTCTGGCAGTTCTGCTAACGCTTTATTTAGCTGCGAATCAAGGCTGTAATCGCCTGGGCCTTTTGTTGCACTGGTAAGTCCGTCATAAGGCAAATCAAGGCTTCGTCCACCACGACGCCACCATTGGCGCAAGTCTTTAAGCCACTCTTTCCCTTTGTCTTCACGCATTTCAACGTCGTACCATACGGCGACTTGAGTAGCCTTGCGTTTACTGTCTTCAATCCACACGGCAAGATAAGGTTTGTGATATTCAGCCACATCAAGTTGCGGTAAGGCCACGTCAAGTTTGGCTTGGCTTGCAGCGTGAATAGCGCCAGAGGCAAATGTCATACTTAATAAAGTCGATGCGATAACTGCGCCTTTTCGCATTTTCATGTAAACACTCCTTAAAATTGTGTAGGTAAGTGCCACCAGCGTCGCGCTAGTGCACAAACAGTAAAATAATGACAAACGGGATGAGCACACCGAGCGTAGTAATGGGCCAAGTAGACGCGCGCGTTTTCGAGTGACGCATTAATAGTTGCAGCCCAGTTACGCTAAAAATAATGCAGGCAACAGCGAAGATATCGATAAACCAGCGCCAGGCATTTCCCGTGTTCCGCCCTTTATGCAGGTCATTGAAATAAGATATCCATCCTCTATCAACGTTTTCATAAGTTACTGTGCCAAGTTCAGCATCTACTGCTATCCAACTGTCAGCACCGGGTCCAGGCCAAGCGGCATAAAATTCAATACCATCCCACTCTCCCGTCACCGATGAAGGTAGTGAAATACCCTCTTGCGACTGCATAAACGCGACGAGTTCGCTTGGAATGGCTATGTCACCGGTGTCCAGAGAAACCAATTGTTCGACAACCAACGGTGGTAAGCTTGATTCAGCTGACGTTACAGTTCTGTTCGCTGGAATGTCTGCAGCGTGATTTAGCGTAATCCCCGTTAGGGCAAATAACATCATCCCGACCAGACAGACTGCGCCACTAATCCAGTGCCATTGGCGGATGCCGCCTAAAGAAAAACTCATAATTTCGTTGCTAACTCTCTGTACTACTCGGTGATATTGATTAATTCAACGGGCTAGATAATACAGATATTTCCACCCTTTTCAATGTAAATGAGATTTATTCTCATTATTGTATTTTTTGCTCAACAACCTTTAAGTATTGCTTCACTTTTCGCGTAAACGAGGCCCCCAAAAAGCGACAAGCAATAGGTAATTACACACCACGGTGTAAAGGGTAGGTAAATAGGTAAACGTTGCTGAAACCATCACGCTTGCAAGCTGTAAAAGCCCTATCCATACCACCACGCCAATTTCGGTCTTCCACACGTCTATGCAGTTCATGAGGCTTATTGCCATAAGCAAATACGCCAAACTATGAAGCACAATTAAAAGTAGTGGTGAAGGTATACTGGTTAGTCGAGTGATACCGGCATGCTTCTTGTTGCCAAGAGAGAGTAGTAAGAAACTCAAATAAGTAAGCACAAATGCGAACACCACATCCAGAATGATACTCATATTAATGCCTCGCTGTTGTCACCTTGCGGCTTATCTTGGCGAGTTCTGTCTTTTCGCTTAGGTGACGGAGTACTGCTCACCCGTTTTGCTTTCACGGCTTTGGCTTTTTTGACGTGGTAAGCAGCATAGCCGAGTACTGCCGCAAGTGTTATGCACATAAGGTCAAAACCCACTCTCAGGCTATCACCATTTGCAACCGCGAAATCTAAGCCTGTTGCTGAGGTGAGGTGGTCAAGCAAAGGGACAAGCGCAAACAACACTGCTGCAAAGCCAAGTTGAATTACCCACCCTTTTTTGTCTCGCCAAATAACCCCTGCAACCACACACACCAGCCATATTGCGAAAAACACCTTAATTTCCCATAAGCTTCGAGACGTTAGATCAGCAGGAAGTAGTCTATTTACCCAAAAGTAGCCACCGGTCGCACACATTAACCCTGCAATGCTGCCTATATTGCTGCCTCTGACCAATTCAAAACCAAACTCTCCAAGCTGCTGCTTTGCCCGTTTCACTACCCACAAAACAGAGCCCGTTCCCACCATAATGGTACCCAGAATACCGGCAAAAAATAGTAACCAGCGAGTAAGGGTATCGGCGAAGCGCGCTTGATGTAGCATATCCAAATAGTTATACGTCGCCTGACTGGCGTTAGCGGCTACTGAGGCTGGGCGCTCGTTAATGACTTCGCCTTGTGCGTTAAATACCAGCGCACTACTTCCTCCACGCCCCGCACTTAACTGCGTTCTGTTGTTCCCACTTAGCGTAAACTGAGCGTTAGCTTTACCCGGGTGAGTAATAGATAGGCTTTCAACCGGCACCTGCCATGTATTTTCGGCATGAGCAATCATCGAAGAGATGGGTAAGGCCAATAAGGCATTAATGTCTGGTGAAGCTAGATTTTGCTGCTGCGCATTCTGGCGTATTTCTGTACCTTGAGGACGGTGCCGCACGCGCTCCTCGCTGTTAAAAGGCAATAGCGTGGCGCCTAATAGAATCAAACCAGAAAAGGTGATCATGATATGAAATGGTAGTGCTAATACCGCACTTATGGCGTGCCCATCTATCCAGCTCAGCAGCTTCTTCTTTGGCCTGAACATAAAGAAATCGGCAAAGATTTTTCTGTGCATGATGACGCCGCTGATAATAGCAACAAACATCATCATACTGACTACGCCTACTATCCAGCGTCCAATGGTTCTGTCGATACCGTATAACTCGAAATGAAAACGATAAAGGAAGTTGCCACCGGCCGTTTCCCTTACTTTTATCTCTTCACCCGTGGACGGGTTCAACATGACCCGTGGACCTCGACGACGCTCGTTACCTGCATTAGCGTCGCGCCACGACAAGTCGAGTGTATTCGAGCGCGCATCTGGTAGTGAGAGTTGCCATTCACTTGCATTGGGCGCATTGATCGCAAGATAACGTAAACCGTGCTCTAGCGCCTTTTCGCTGGGTACTGCGGCGTGTTGTTCTGGCTGCATCCAATAGGTTATTTCGGTTCTAAAAAACGACAGCGTACCGGTAAAAAAAATCGCAAAGAGTAACCAACCAACAAGTATCGAGCTCCAAGTATGAAGCCACGTCATAGACTTTCTGACATTCCCTTTCATGTTAAAGCCCTGTACTGATTGAATAAAGACATAAGGCTAACGCAGAGAGCGCTGTCATTATGATGGACGCCTTTTTCGTCGTATCAAAGATGAACGTAAAAAGGATGAAGGTGCAGTAAACACAAAAGAACAGCATTCTTACCAACACTTCGTGCTCTCGTCCGTCAGCCCCTATAAAATTGGCAATGGCGCTGCTTAGCCACGCTGAAAAAGCGTAGCCCAGTGCCACAGCAATCAGCGTTCTAAGTGCGACATCCAATCGTTCACGATTTATGGCGACGCGGTTTACCGTTTGGCTCTTCATATTGTGTTCTTCACTAGGTTTTCTAGTGACTGGATGTTGCCAAGTAAATCAGAACGGGATGGGTACGATTTATAGACTTGTCGTAAAAGCGTAAGTGCATCTTGGTACTGACGCTGATCTATGGCAATTTGCGCACGCCCGAGCATGGCGCGCTGTTTAACGTCGGCGAGTGACTCAGCTCGTAGATAGGTCATTTTGGCACGTTCGACGTTGCTCTGTTGACGATAAAGTGAAGCAAGAGACAACAGCGCCTCACCATTGTTAGGGGCGTCAGCAATGGCTTTGGTTAAAAGGGAAATTGCCGTTTTGCTTTGCCCTTTGCCCATAGCTAACTGAGCTTTAAGTACATTAAGCGTAGCTGCTTGAGTGGTCGTGAGCTTTTTCACATTGTTGTCGGCAGCTTGCGTTAATTTACCTAAATCAGACCACTGCTCATTAGCCGCTAAGTAAGCCGCTATTTTGGAGTAAGCGTCAAAGCCTTCCCCATCTTTGTCGGTAATGAAAGTCTTCGCATGGGTAGCCAGTATGTCTGCTGCGCGCCGCGGACTGCCGTCAGATACGTGCAATTTAGCCACTGAGATCAAGTTCGACAGCGAGCTGTCACCCAAAGAAAGGGCAGTCTCTAAGCTGCTCAGCGCCTTTACCATGTCACCCTGCTTTAACGCTATTTGTCCCCGTTGGAGCCAAAGCTGCTGATTACTTTCATCATCTACCAACATTTCGCTTAGCAAGCTTTCCGCCTGTGCAAGTGCATTACTTTCAATAAGCGCGAACAATAAGCCTTGATACCATTGCTTGTTTTCAGGTTCGAGCATTAACGCATTTTGATAAGCACCAATAGCGGTGACAGGTTTGCCAAGCTGAACATTGGTATAGGCTAGCTGCCCGAAAAGTTGGGCATCTTGAATACCTAGCTCTACGCTTTTAGTTAAATGAGTGCGTGCTTTGGCCAATTTATCTGTCATTAAATACGCCATGCTCAAACTTCTGTGCGCCGATGGAAGGTTTGGCATAGCGTCTATAACGTCCAACAGCACTTTTTCGGCAAGTGAGTAGTTTTTCTCATTCAATAGCACTTGTCCGTAAAGCTCACGCAAGCGTGGACTAAATTGAGAAATATCCTGGGTTGCAAATGCGCTGGCAACGTTTGAATAATTGCCTGCTTGCAAGTCGGCCTGAATGCGCCCGATAAACTCACCTTCTTCACGGGATATACGTTCACGATGATCATCTCTATGATGCTGACGCATGACAAACTGCCAATCGGGTTCTTCCAATTCCACCGTTATTTTCGCACTTACCGGCTTAACAAAAGCCAGCGCGCTCACTACACAGCTGAGGACAGTTACGGCTGTAATCTTGTTTAACATTGTCTCAATCAACCTCTAAATTCTTTAGCTTCTATTTCGCTTTATTGCGATAAAACCAGGCCTTTATAAAGCCTCTATTAAGCTTCTATTAGGCCTCTATAACTACAGGCCAAATAAAACGCGCCTTCACCGCTTCATCTTCTTTGTAGGGCGATGTAAATTTGCTGGCTTTAACAAAACGCATTATTTCTTTATTGAGCTCGTGATGCGGGTTCTCGACAATATCCATCAGCTTTACGTTGCCGTGTTCGTCAATAATGACGTCGAGCTTTACAATCACCCGCTTGATACCTTGCTTTTTAAGTCGCTTGGGGAAACGTATTTTGACCGGAGTCAGCAAGGTAGGCTTTGAATCCAGTTCGCTTAGCCCAAAGGCGTCCAATTCAATATCAGGCATATCCCATTGGGTTTGGGTCACTTTGACATTTGGCATGTCGGGCTTTGGCACTTGAATATCTGGCTCAACACTTAAATCCGCCATGGTCATGGCTGCGCCACTGCCCTCTACCTGCATAACAAGTTCAGTCTCTTCCACTACATTTTGCGTTTTAGGGGGCGGCGGCGGTGGAGGTGTTACCGCAATGTCTAACTTGCGCACAACCATAGTGTCGGGCTGCAGATTAGACAAAAAGTGCCCTAGCCACATAACGCCAAGCGCACTAACGAGCACCGCACCGCTAAGTAGAGAAGGTTGAAGATTGTATTTCATTGAATTTTGCCTCGTTCGCTATGGCTTCAAAGTGGCGATGTTTACCGTGTCGGCACCCGCCAGTTTGGCTTCATCTATGACTTCTACCAGTAATTCAGAGCGAACGGCTTTATCTACCTGAATGACTACTGGGCGTTGTTCTTTCATCAACAATTGCTCAACGGTAGAGCGCACACCGCTCACACCGATATTGGCACTGTCATACACCACTTCACCGGTTCGGGTAATTGCCAGCATAATGGCCATTTGATCGAGCTTTTGTGCTGATATTGCCTGAGGTTTATCTACCTCTACCCCAGTCTCTTTTACAAACACTGTTGAAACGATAAAGAAAATTAAAAGTATAAAAACCACGTCTAGTAGCGGAGACATATCAATGCCTTGCGCTTGTTGGTTTTCAAGGCGTCGCTGTAATCGACTTGCCATGTTTACGCCTCCCTTGCTACGGCGCGCTTTACCGCACCATTAACAAACATCAACAAAAGCCAGCCAGGAATAGCCAAGGTTAAGCCAAGCTGAGTGGTAAAAAGTGCATCGGCAATGCCACCAGTGACGACTTGACTATCGACACCTAACGACATCATTCCGGTGAAACTCACTTGTAGGCCTGCAATTGTTCCTAGCAGGCCCATCAAGGGAAGAGCACTAACCAGCACGGCAGGTACCATTTCTCGCTTTGTTAGCTCTTTCTCTCCATCACGCACTTGGGCTATCTCTTTGCGTGTAGTAAACAACACAAAGATTTGCTGGTAAGCAAACCATGCCACCAGCAGCATTAACCAACACAATGCATTTCCCGCTAGCTGTTCAATCATTAGCTTGCGCTCGCTTGCTTTTGACCATCACTCTTTTGGTCGCTTTTCTCAGCAACGTCAGGCTCGTCATTGCTAAGTACAAGCGCGAAACTTTCGAGCTCTTCGTAGTAATGTCGCGCTTTGCGAGAGAGTACGGCATTTAGAATTAATGCCGGTATGGCCACAACTAAGCCTAACTCTGTCGTAACCAAGGCTTTAGCGATCCCGCCAGAAATAACTTCGGGGTCGCTTGAGCCAAATGCCGTCATCATTCTAAAGGTTTCAATCATGCCGCTTACCGTACCTAGAAGACCTAGCAAGGGTGCAACGGCAGCAGTTACAGCAATGGTGCCGTTGTATTTTTCTAGCTTGATTTTGTCTTGCTGGAGTGCAGAAAACAGTTCATCGTCGCGTTCAGTTGGCGTGCTTGCACGCTTAGTTATGTCATACAGTTCGCGCTGCATGCCATCAAAGAAGCCCACACCTGAACTGCCCACCATGTTCACCAGAGCTTTGCCTGATGCTACTTGCTTAACCTTAGGTAAGCGCCATAGCTGAATAACTTTAAACAGTGCGATAAGCGTAGCGAGAAGGGCAAACAAAACGATAGGGATCACCCACACTCCGCCTTTCACAACATGTTCAATTACCCCTTCTGACGCTTGCTCGCGCGTTGTTGCGCGGCCAAGGGTAGGATCTATTTTAATGCTGCCATTGCCGCTGCTTGCCAAGCTTGCAAGGCTTTCGGTATCCGTATCTGAAAAAGTGGACGTAGAGGTAAACAGGTCTTGCTTACGCTCTGCTGTACCCGCAACGTTTTGTGCTTGCGCCAGATACCACGTCACCGGGCCAAGAGTAAGCACTTTTGCTTGGGTCACTTCGCCATTCGCCAGTACAACCTTTCCTGCACTGAAATTAGGGGTTTGTTGATTGGCAAACTCTTTCGCTTTTTCACCCACTTTCTGGACTTTGTCAGACAAGCTCATTTCGCTTAATGACAGACTGTCTACACCAGTTTGAAGCAGGAAACGGCTCAACAAATTTTGTTGGAACTCTTGTTGCTCGCTCCAGCTCGATAGGCGATTTTCTAACTGTGAAAGACTAAGGGTTCTTTCATCCATTTTACGGCGGGCGACCGTGGTTTCATTGCGCAGTTTCATTACCTGCTGTTCAAGCGCACGCAATTCGTTAGCCAGCGCTACCCGCTCTTTGCTAATTTTGCTTTCGGTGCGTTCCAGACGCGCTTTTGCCTCTTTAATATTGGCCAGCATGCTATCTTCAGGCGCTGCCACTGCCGGTACACAAACCACAGCAGCACACAAAGCAACACATGTTGCGATGAGAGAGGATCTCAACATTGGATTAAATGCCGTGAGAACGTGAGATAAGCATTTCATTCGCCTTCTCCTTTAGCCAGTGTAAGTGGTAAAGAAACAAAATCAGGTTCATGCTTTTTCTCAAAAATAGCGACGGCAAGGGCCACCGATTCGCTATCTACATTGTCACTGAATTGCCACTGCCACTCGCCATTTTTAACGCGACCGGCCCCCTGATATTGACCATCGACGTTGGTAAACCACGCATAGCTGCTGCCAACAAAGAACTGCTTAACTAATACATCTTTGTCATCGGGAGCACGCATTACGGTTTCGTTTACCAGAAGTTTGCTATTGAATTGCGCAAGGGATGAAAGTTTTGCAAGGGTAACCTGAAGCTTATTTGACGTGTCGGCGTCAGCCGCTAATTCGGCTTGCTCTTTATCCCACGTCTGGCGAATAATTTCAGGCAGCGACGAGTAAAGGCTGTCTACTTGCCCTATTACTCCAGTCAATGCACGCTCTACCCCACCCTGTTGTGCTTCAAGCTCACTTTGCTCAGAAAGCAGTGCTTCTCGCTGGGCTTCTACGTCGGTGGTTGCAGCCTTACTTTCGTCAATCATACTCTGCAGCTGAGTACGTTCAGCTTTAAGCAGTTGAATACGCTGACGCAATGCAGGCTCTGATTCACGCCACTCGTTTTCTAGCTTTTGCGTCTGGCGCTCAATGCTAATCCACTTTTCAGTGAGCCCGTCGATATCGCTGGCTTTTGTTGCTGCCATCACAATACCTGATGAGGCCACGGCAAGTGATACCAGTACAAAAGAAAGCGCTGCACTTCTTTTAACTTTCATTCAAACCCCTTACATCTCTTGGCTGAATTAATGAGATTGCCGGCACGTCGATATCGCTATCGAGGCCGGCATTTTTAATGTCTTGTTACTGCTTGCTAAGTATTAGAACTGGTAAGTAGCAGACAACAAGAAGCTTCTTTCTGGTTCATTGAAAGTATTCGCCCCTGCGTTAGATGCTTGTGTACCTTCACGCTTAACGCTTTCGTTAAACAAGTTCTTAACCGACACGTTGAAGCTTAAGTTTTCGTCGAACGCGTAAATGGCGTTAATGTTGGTGATGGTATAGGCTTCGCGATCATCAGCTTCGATAACGGCGCCCGAATTAACGCTGGCCGTAGGGCTTTCTGTCTCACCATAGTGTTGAGCGCTAAGCACAAGCTCAAGTGCATCGGTGGCTTGCCAGCTTATTAGCGAGTTCACTGTGTAGTCAGGAACGATAGATAATGGCTGGCCAGTAGATTTATCTTCTGACTCAAGCATCACGGTAAAGTTGGTCGACCACTCAATAGTGCTGGTTACAGGGAACAACAAGTTACCTTCAAGGCCAGAAATAACCGCTTCAGGAACGTTAAACCACTGGAATACCTGAACGTTGGCCTCGCCACCTTCTTCGCCAGGTAACACATACTCTGGCGGTACATTACCGGTGCCAATTTTGTCTTTATAGTCGTTGTGGAAGTAAGTAATACCCGCGTTCAAGCCCTCTTCGTTGGTGTAGTTAACACCAATTTCTTTGTTTACTGAGGTTTCGTGCTCTAGGTCAGGGTTTCCTAGAATGTGACACCCGCCACCTAGGTTAGAGAAGTCAACTGGGCAACCATTACCTCGGGTGTAGTACACGTAGTTAGGGTTTAATTGATAGAGATTTGGTGCTTTAAACGCACGGCTAATACCACCTTGAACCACAATATTAGGCGATGCCTGCCATGATGCATTCAAGCTCGGGCTAAGGTTTGTACCCGCTTTGCTGTGATCATCAAAACGTAGTCCAGGCGTAAGCGTGATTGAATCCGTTAGCATGATGTTGTCTTCAACATACACACCTACAAGCGTGGCGTCGGTTTCAGATGGACGATTTTCTGGGTCAGTCTCTACACCAGGAATAGTACCGTCATCAACCACGTTCAGAGAAAGCTGATTGCTAACTGAATCGTCTAGGGTCTCTTTGCGGTATTCCGCACCAAACGTTGCGGTTTGATTGAAGCCGCCTAACGTTAAAGGCACATTCCACTCGGTCTTTGCCGTAATGTTCTCTAATTTGATGGTGGTCATCTCAAGGCTATTAATGCGACCTTCACCACCACCTGCAGAGCCTTCACCTAAACGGCTGTTAGACGTGCTTTCGTATTGGATGTAACTAAATGAGTCGCCGAAGTCATATTCGCCATTGTGTGTTACGCCGAACGTACGACGGTGCATTACTAGTGTTTCTTCACCAATTAGGCTCTGAGCATCAGTTTCTGCCAGGTCTTCAGGTTCAGGTATGATGACGTTGCCGTTTTCATCAACGGGGTAGCTTACGCCTTGAAATGCATTGTCACCGGCATAGCGGTTGCCTTGGCGGCTATAGGCTGCTTCAAAGTCCCAGCGATTAATTTCATCTTGGTCGAATCGAACAAGAGTACGCACGTCGATGTTTTCAACACCTTCACGTCCTGCACCTACCGCTTTTGCTGTACCGCCGCGGCCCGTTGTTACGTCTGTTGCGTCTAAATTTACGCGTGGGTCGTCAGCGTCCTGTTCGTTGTAGTTAACAATAGTACGGTGAGAGAAGCGCTCAGATAAAGGCGCACTTGTTACTAGGTTAAAACGACGGTTGTCGCCTTCGTATTTATTTGAAGAAAGCTCGGTCTGAGCGGTGATAGAGGTAGAAGCTTCATCAGGAGACTTAGTGATAATATTGATAACACCACCTGATGCGCCAGAGCCATAGCGAGCCGCTGCTGGACCACGAATAACTTCAATGCTCTCAATCGCTTCAGCTGGAACCCAGTTGCTGTCGCCCTGTGTGTTTCGCTCGCCTGAACGGCCCATTTTTACAGAGTTACGCGACAACACTGGCTTGCCGTCAATTAAAATAAGCGTATTTTCTGGACCCATCCCGCGAATGTCGATTTGACGTTTGTTGCCATACTGTCCTGAGCTTGAGTTACCTGTAAGGTTGATACCCGGCATGGTTCTTACAATTTCAGCGATATCGTTAGTGACAGGACGACGTTTGAAATCTTCTTCCGTAATGATAGACACGCCTTGGGCTTGCTTCAGCTCTTCAGACGCAGATTGCACAACGGTGGTGTCGAGCGTTTCTATCTCTTCGCTTTGCGCCAGCACACCCGCTGACAACATGGGAAACAGGGTTCCTAACAAAATAATGCGCTTACCATTTACAGGCATTTGATAATCCTTAATGTGTTGAGTGTTGGCCAGCCAGTGGCTCGCCATTTCAAAATGTTGTGTCTTGTTACGCGCGGCTTGTCTTCATAAATGGCTCTACCGCCAAACATGAGCAAAGCACTAACTATTTGAGTTAGGGCAATTGGTGTGATTATTGTTATTCCAAGAAAGAATGCCCAAAAGTGAGACTATCCGTAGAAACTTGCATCCCCTGTCTGTCATAGGGAATTTTCATCGCTTTATTTCTCTTCTTATTTGCAAGAAGTGGCTAATCGTGCTCAAATCGCACTGCATCTTAATGACAATTATTATCATTTGCAATTTAATTAATATTGAAAGGCTTTTTACTTTCTTTACATAAAACTGACGAATATGCTTAAAACACCGCTAAATACAATTCCTAAAACCCTTGCAGCACTGTCTGATTACGAGAACCTGGCTCGGGAGCGACTAACTCCACAATCGTGGGCGTATATTGCCGGTGGCTCTGCAGATGAATTGTCGATGCGAAGAAATCGAGAAAAACTAGACGACCTGTGTTTACTTCCCCGCGCTTTGAAAGATGTCAAACTGGGGGGAACTAAAACCACCTTGTTAGGGCAGCAGTTTGATCACCCTATAATTTCAGGGCCTGTTGCTTATCAAGCGTTAGCGCATCCCGATGGTGAGATTGCGACGGCGATGGCAACACAAGCTCAAGGCGGCTTATGGGTGATGAGCACACTAGCCAGTTGCTCCTTTGAAGATATATCTAATCAGGTGGAAAGCCCCCGCTGGTTTCAACTCTATGTTCAACCTACCCGTTCACAAACTCTAGAACTCATACAAAAAGCAGAGCACTTTCAGTTTTCAGCATTGGTAATCACCATCGATGCGCCAATTAACGGCTTGCGAAACCGTGAGCAGAGAACTGAATTTTCGCTCCCTCCAAATGTGCGCGCGGTCAATATAGATACGCCTCCTCCCTTAGCACACCCTGGAGAAGGCAAGAGCGTGGTATTTCAAGGGCTTATGGCACAGGCTCCTACATGGGACGATATTGCTTTTATCCAGCAACACACGTCATTGCCCATTGTGTTGAAAGGTATTCTTAATCCACTGGACGCTCAAAAAGCAGCGGAACTTGGCGTAGCGGGTATTGTAGTGTCGAATCACGGCGGCCGTGCTTTGGACAGCGTGCCTTCACCGGTAGAAATGCTTCCTATTATTCGCCAAACGGTTGGTGATGAAATGATGGTACTGGCCGACAGCGGTGTGCGCAGAGGCGCTGATGTGGTAAAGCTCATGGCACTGGGTGCTAACGCCGTGCTTCTTGGTCGGCCTCTGATGTACGGATTAGCCACGGCGGGAGCATTGGGTGTTGCTCACACTATTCGATTGTTGAGAGACGAACTTGAAATGACAATGGCGCTTTGCGGCGTAGGCACCATAGAAGAAATAAATAAGCACTGTTTATGGCCCACAGCTTAGTCAATTTCTTAGAAAATTTCACCGCGCAAACACGCATGACTTGCAGGTCTTTAAGCTTAGGTTTCACTCCACTGTCTTAACAGATTGTGATACACACCCGAAAGCCTGACAATTTCAGCGTTATTAGGCGTCTCGGCGCTAAGTGCCTGAATACTCATATCTAAGTCGTACAGAATACGGCGTTGTTCAGCACTTCTTACTAAACTTTGCATCCAAAAAAAGGACGCGAGCCGACGGCCTTTTGTAACTGGCGTCACTTTATGTAAACTGGTTGATGGGTACATTACCATATCGCCCGCCGCGAATTTCACACGCTGCTCTCCATAAGTATCTTGGATCACGAGCTCTCCCCCTTCGTATTCTTCGGGCTCACTGAGAAAAACCGTCATTGAGATATCCGTACGAACCTTTACAGCGGTTCCTGCCACTCGCCTAATGGTATTGTCGATATGATCGCCAAACTCTCCTTCACTCTGATAGCAGTTGAACATAGGAGGGTATATCTTGTTTGGTAATCCTGCTGCAAGAATATGCTGCGACTGACCCATCAAGCTCAAAATGAAATCTCCGAGCTGACGTGCCGTGGGAGAATCTTCAGGCAACTGCAGGTTTTTCTTGGCATGTAACGCTAAATGCCCCGCTGTTACAGCGCCATCAACCCAATCGGCTTTCTCAAGAAGCGACACCGCATCGGTGACTTCTTGTTTGGTAAGGAAGTTCTCAATTCTAACCAGCATGATGTTCCCATTGTGGCAAAGCGAGTAAAATATAAAAAACCAGCCAGAGGTCTTTTTACCTAAGGCTGGTTTTATAATAACGAATACTCAATTAGAAAGTATAGTTAGCAAAGACAGCTACACTTCGAGGGTTCCCTGGACGGAAGTGCCCTTTAGCGCTGTAATCTACCACGTACTCTTCATCTGTTAAGTTATCAACGTTTAACTGAAGCTTTAGATCCTCTGTCACTTGATAAGATGCCATTAGGAAAAGCGTAGTGTAAGAATCGACCGTGAAATAAGCCGTATTTCTGCGCCAGTAGGTTTCACCAGAGTTGTAATAGATACCACCGCCCACATTCAGTTTGTTATCCATTGCAGCATAGTTAACCCAAATGTTAGCCGTATCATCTGGCGACGCTTGTAGACCGTTACCGATAGAATCCGCTGTCGTGTCCTGGGTAACTTCAGTATCTAAACTCGCATAGTTTGCAGAGATTGATAGTGAGTCCGTTAGCATACCTGTAACGCTGACTTCATAGCCTTTAGACTCTTGCTCACCCGCTAGCGAATACACTGTGACACCGTCTTCAATATTTTGTGAATCGACCACGTCTTTCGTAGTTTCAAACACAGCACCGCTAACAAGCAGCTGGTCGTTAAAGAACTGCCATTTCACACCAAGTTCAGTGGTTACTGCATTTTCAGGCCTTACCGCATTTTGCGCGGCGTTGGTTGATAGCGCTAACGCTACGCCGGGCGGCTGCTTAGAGTTACTGTGACTTAGGTAAATATTACCGTTCTCTGTAGGCATATAGCTCACCGCTGCACCGTAGCTAAAGTAACTGTCTTGCGCATCTAAGCCATCGAAGCATCCGTTACGTCGGCTACACGCAGAACCGGAAATATCAAAATCGTCATAACGCGCGTTGATGTCTACTTGAAGGTGCTCACCGACTTTAATGGTATCTAGAAGATATAAGGCTACCGTGCTCGCATCGCCCGAAGTGTCATTGCCGCTACGCGTTGTGCCACCTGTTACAAACACGTTGTTTTGCAAGTCGAAAGGGTTAATGGTGGGAGCTTCCAACACATTGCCTTGCCCATCGACATAGGTGTAATTTGCTGTCACACCAAAACTGGTACGCTCTTCTTCTGCTACTTCTGCACCCAGCACAACTCGATGCTTCAAAGCCCCAGATTCAAGTGAAAGAATTGCGTCTAGTTGTGATACAAATAAATCAGTCTCTTCGTCCAATGCTTGCAAGCGCTCAGCATTCAATAGGTTAGCTTCTTCACCTGAATTCCACCACGGACGACCAATTACTGACTCTTTTTCGTTGCTACCAAAACGGGTTTGGCTACGAAGCGTTACCACGTCGTTTACTTTGTGATTGATAACTAAGGTGTACATTTGTGTCGACACTTCTTCGAAGTCGCGGCCCGGCACACTGTAATATTCGTCCCATAAACCCGAATCTATCGGTCCTTCGGGCTGACCTGTAGCTTCTGCAGCCGCTGAAGTTAGGAAGGGAAGACCAAGCACCGGAACGTTATCCTGCTCCATCACAAATACATCAAGGTTTATGTCTGTTGCTTCATTCACTTTATAAAGTAATGAGCCCGCCACACCAGTGGTTTGGTATTCCTCAACGCCATTGTCAAAGAAGTCACCGCCATCGCTGTATAACAGGTTTAAACGGCCCGCAACATTCTCAGAAAGCTTCTTATTGTAATCCAGTGTTACACGTGCGTTTTCGAAAGAGTCATAGCGACCTGACACTGCACCAAAATCTTCAAGTCGCGCACGTTTAGTTGCCAGGTTAACGCTACCACCACCGGTAGAGCGACCGTCTAACGAGCCGCTTCCGCCCTTGATAACTTCTACAGCTTCGTAGTTGAAGGTATCGCGGCTGTAACCAGCTATATCGCGAATACCGTCTACATAGATATTTGAGCGTGCATCAAAACCACGAATGGTGACCTTGTCGCTGGCAGACACGACACCGCCACCACCTTCACCACCACCAAACGTTGATACGCCTGCAACGTTTCGAAGCGCATCGTTTAAGTTGGTAATCCCCTGATCTTCAAGAAGGCGTTCTGAAATCACGTTGATCGAACGAGGGGTATTCGCGATGGGTTGCGTTAGCTTTACTGAAGAGGTTTCGTCAACTTTATAACCCGCTTCTTCGGTAGCTTGAACCTTAGTGGTTTCTAACTCTTGAACTGCGGTATTCTCTTGTTGAGCGAGTGCGGTTCCAAATGGTATTGCTGCGGTGACTGTCAGCGCTAGTGCGCTTTTTTTTGTATTCATTTTCTTCATGAAAAAGAAGTCCCTTTAGTGCTTTTAAGTGTGTGATTAAATGCCTAAATGTACCGAGTTGAATTTTGGCACCGAGTAAAATACAGAGAGATTAAACTAAATGCAAATTATTATTATTTGCATATGCTTTTACAAATTTACACTAAACTGACAGTCAGAACTGATAAAACGCGGGTTGATTAAGAATAAGCACAAGCTTATATGGCTTTCTTTTTCATTGGCTAAAGGTGTTTTGTAACAGTATGGTTTTGTAGAATTGAGCTAGAGATTCTGTAAGAAAAATGCCCTTAGTTCATCATAAGTCATATAAGACTCTGGAGTTTCATGGGCAATGAGGTATTCGGCATGAGACAGTCCTTCCACAATCTCAAGTTGACTCGTACCGTTGAAATCGCGAATTTTTCTATGCAGACGGACTGCATCGCTTAAAAATAGATCGCGTGTTCCTGCCACGATGAAAACAGGCGGAAACGAAGTAAAGTCACCATAAATAGGCGAAACACTAGGGTGTGATAAGTCGATAGTTCCAGCGTAAAGCGCTGCCGCAGATTGTAGTAGCCCTTCGTAGGTAACCAGCACACGATCAGCACCTTCATTAACTTGTCGACTATCCCCTGCCTGCGTTAAGTCTACCCATGGTGTGCCTGTATAGATAGCGCAAGGAAGGCTTATACTCTCGGCGGCCAGTGACTGTACAAGTGCAAGAACCAGCCCGGCGCCTGCAGATGTCCCTCCAACGAGTATGCGACGACTGTCAACGCTATCTAAAAGCGCTAGGTATACAGCTTTTAAATCACAAAGCGCGGCAGGTGCTGGGGCATGTGGCGGCATAGCGTAATCTACACTCAATACGGTTATTCCTAACCGTGATGCAATCAATAACCCTTCTTCAATACTCGGCAAGCCGCCAAAAAATACATAGGCGCCCCCATGCACGTCTATATAAACATAGTTTTCAAAATGCGGTGACACCTCTTTCGGCGTGAGCTTACGAACTGTTACGCCGGCTATTTCCAGTAACTCCACACTGACACCTAATTGTTTACGCATGTTCTTTATTTTTTTCTTTTGCTGCGCATTTCGTTGCTGCACGAGCTCCCGCCAACTTGCAGCATCTTGAGGTACCGTTGCCTTAACCTCTGCGATAGGTGTCGTCGGAAATTTTTCGATAGCATGCTTAAGAGCATCACTAACGGTCTGTGTTTTTGGTTCGTTAGGTTTTGACATTATTTGCAGTGTTAAAGTTAATAAGCAGCGAGTTGGTGCCAAGAATGTATAAATCCTACCAGCCTACACCGAATATGGAGTGCATAGCGTAACGTATTCACTCGCCCGAAGCTTCAACATATAGTTTATACCAGTCCGCACAGATAATTACTCACTCAGCGAGAGTTAAAATGTTCGCGACCGCGGCGTGTTACCGCAGGTATAGTGGTTCTACATCAAGGTGACACAACAAAGTGTAATAAAATCTGTATTGAAGATCAGTCCTTACTTGGTTGTGCATCTGATATGATTGGAAATACTAGTCGAGCGCAGTGTGTTTTGGGGGCAGACAGGAAGAATTAAGCTGCATGTAGCCAATACACTGTAAGACATCTTGGTAGAATAATTAATAAGGATATATACAATGAAAAGAATACCCCTTCGTAAATGGGCAATGGCGGCAAGTTTCGCTATTTCGGCAACAGCCTTTGCAGGAAATGTAGAGCACGACCAGACCTCGGTTTGGAAAGTGTCGAAAGGCGATGATGCGGTTTATGTAGGTGGTACAATACATATTCTGCCAATCTCTGAATTTCCATTGCCCGCTACGTTCACTGAAACCTATGAAAAAAGTGACACTTTAGTTTTTGAAGTAAAAATGCCTGCCCCAACGGATATTGAAGGTCAGCAAAAAATGATGGCTGGGCTAGCTTACAAAGACGGTAAGTCGCTTAAAGATGATGTATCAGAAGAGACCTATCAGGCTCTCAATGTTTATTTAGCCAACTTTGGCGCAACAGCCGATCAGTTAGCGCAATTTAAGCCAGGCATGGTTGCATCAATGCTGGTAGCTATGGAAGCACAACGCTCTCAGCTAGCTGGACAAGGTGTAGATGCCTACTTCATGCAGTTAGCTGCTCGCGACGGAAAAGCCAGTGAATATCTGGAATCGTTAGATTTTCAAATCAGTATGCTTGCCAATATGGGAGCCGGTGAAGAAGACCGCCTCATTTCTGAAACTTTGGAAACGCTACCAGAGCTAAAAGACATGCTTAAAAGCACCATAAAAGCATGGAGAGAAGGGAATACTCAGAAAATCGATGAAGTGGTGGTAGACACATTCAAACGTGAGTCTCCCGCTTCGTACGACGATGTTTTTACTAAGCGCAACCAAAACTGGCTACCTCAAATCGAAGCCATGTTTGGCGATGATGACCAAGAATTTGTCTTAGTCGGTGCTGGCCACCTAGTTGGCGATGACAGTGTTATCGCCTTATTAAAGGCGAAAGGCTACAAAGTCGAGCAAATGTAACCCCCCTTGTTGCTACCGACCTAAATATCAAAGCTAGGCATAGCCCTAGCTTTTTTATGCCTATTACAGAGGGAAATCGCTCTCTAAACCTGACACCGCAGGGCTGCGGTATCGGAGCTCTTACATAAAAGCAAGGATGGGTTTACGGCGTGTTTCAGAGGGCACAACAATCACGAACTAAATCGCAGGCATAAAAAAAGCGCACCTAAGTGCGCTTTTTTTGGCTTGTGTTGCTAAGTCTAGATTAGTCTAGGATCTTAGATACAACACCAGCACCTACTGTACGACCACCTTCACGGATTGCGAAACGAAGACCTTCTTCCATCGCGATCGGAGCAATTAGCTCAACTTTGAATTTAAGGTTGTCACCAGGCATTACCATTTCTACGCCCTCTGGAAGCTCTACAGCACCAGTTACGTCAGTTGTACGGAAGTAGAACTGTGGACGGTAGCCTTTGAAGAATGGAGTATGACGGCCACCTTCATCTTTAGATAGTACGTATACTTCTGCTTCG